>Ga0307512_10002178_pt1 | contig 25592 bp, 21 predicted proteins | sample 14_EM_MG_FD_200267 | JGI IMG/M metagenome (GOLD analysis project Ga0307512, IMG submission 200267) | Populus trichocarpa ectomycorrhiza microbial communities from riparian zone in the Pacific Northwest, United States - 14_EM | ecosystem: Host-associated > Plants > Roots > Unclassified | place... | reverse complement strand
CCGGCGACCACGATCTTCGCCGAAGTCGTCGGCTGAGGTGAGGACGCGCCACGCGGGCCGAGGGAACTAGAGCCTGCGGAGACCACTGAGCACCCTTTCCATGAAATCGATCGACAGCCAGCTGGGGGCGTGGCCGATTACCTGCGCTGTGCGCCCTGAAGCTGGGCACGCAATTCTGGGGTCATCTGCTGGCCAACCCGCTCGACCAGGAGGGTCATCTCGTAGGCGATCAGCCCGACGTCGCAGTTCGGCGCGGCCAGCGCGGCGAGGCACGAGCCGTCCGAGATGGACATCAGGAACAGGTACCCGCGGTCCATCTCGACCACGGTCTGGTTCACCCCGCCGGCCTCGAAGCACCGCGCCGCTCCCTGGGTCAGGCTCACGACGCCGGACGACACCGCCGAAAGCTGCTCAGCGCGATCCCTCGGCAGCCCATGGGAGGCGGCCAGCAGCAAGCCGTCCGCCGACACGACGACGGCGTGCGCCGCGCCAGGAACCCGGCGGACGAAATCCGTGATGAGCCACCCGAAACTGCCGGGCTGTTCTGCGGACGCGGTCATCACTGGTGCTCCTCGTTCTGGCTGCTGCCCTCGAGACCGGACTGGTTGCCGGAGTATGCGTCGATGAAGGCGTGCCGGCCACGCCGCACACCCTGCTGGAAGCTCGACATGCGACCACGGACGGCATCGGCCGAACGCGGGGGCAGCTGCGGGAGCGCCGGGCGCTCCGCGGTGGTTTCCTGAGCACGCGGCGCGGCCGAGCCGGGGATCAGGTGTGCCTTGGGCACCCGCCTTGGCAGGCCCGCCTTGGTGGTGGCATCCGGGGTCTTCTCGTCGAGCAGGGCCTGCGCCGCCAACCAGCCGTCGTCGCCGGGCGACGTCCACGCCGCCCGCTCGCTGCGCTCGGCTCGCTTGGGCATCGGCTCCTCGACGGGTGGCGCCGTCTCGGCGGGCGGCTCGCCGCTGACGCCGTTCGCCGCCGGGGCGGCGTGCCTGGACTCGACCGCCGCATCGGGCTGGTCAGCCACCAGGGGCTGTGACCCGGTGTCCGCTGACTTGAACCACTGCGACAGCACGGCGTCGTAGATGGGCAGCCGCTCGGTTGGCGCGTCCGGCTGCATGCCGGCCCCGCGTGCGCCGGTGCCCTGGGGCGTGTAGCCGCCCTGACTCGGCGGCCCCGCGTCCGGCGCGATGGGGCCCGGATCGGGCAACGCGGTGCCGAACAGGGTCGACGAGCCCTGCGCGCTGGACTGCGCGCCCAGCCCGGTCATGGTGTTCGAGCCGGTCTGGTCGGGCGTGAAGGGCGGGTAGCCCGCGACCTCCTGCGGCGTGCGGTTCCGCTGGACGTCCAGGCCCGGGCTGCTCATCGGACCGCTGTCCGTTCGCTGCTGGGGCGTGCCACCGCCGAACGCGCCCGCGATGCCGTTGCTGCGGGCCCGCGACTCGGAGATCTGGGGAAGGCTGGCGCTGATCGGCGCGCCGGTTGTGCCGGTCCCGTGCGGCAACGCGGTGGTGGCCGTGGACGACCCCACCGACCGCGACGGCGCGTTGGTCGGCGCCACCAGCTCGACCGGCACGGTGATCCGTGCGATCAGGCCGCCCTCGATGTCCTCGTTGTCCCGCAGCCGCACGGTGATGTTGTGCCGTTTGGCCAGGCGCGCGACCACGTAGAGGCCCATTCGCCTGGTCACTGCGACGTCCAGGTCCGGGGGCACGGCGAGGCGCTCGTTGGCCGCCTCGATCTGGTCCTCGGACATCCCGACGCCGTGGTCGGTGATCTGGATGGCGAGCTCGTTCCGCCTGGTCATCGTCATCCGCACGACGACCTTCTGGTCCGCCGGGGAGAAGAAGGTCGCGTTGTCCAGGAGCTCGGCGATGACGTGCACGAGGTCGCTGACCGCGCGGCCCTGCACCGCGACGTCCGGGGCGGAGGCCACCTCGATCCGCGCGTAGTGCTCGACCTCGCTGATCGCGGCGCCGACGACGTCGGCCGCGGGGACCGGGCGGGACAGCTGGCGGGAGAGGCCGGTGCCGGAAAGCACCAGCAGGCTCTCGCTGTTGCGCCGCATTCGGGTGACCAGGTGGTCCACCTCGAACAGGTTGGAGAGCTGCTCGGGGTCCAGCTCGTCCTGCTCCAACCGGTCGATCAGCGACAGCAGCCGCTCGATGAGCGTCTGGCTGCGCCGGGACAGGTTGACGAAGATCGAGTTGATGTTCTCCCGCAGGAGCGCCTGCTCGGTCGCCATCTTGACGGCCTCGTTGTGGACCGCGTCGAACGACCGGGCGACCTCGCCGATCTCCTCCCGCGTGAACACCGGCACCGGCGCCACCGCGTGCTTCGCGGCCTCGACCGGGTTCGGGTCCGCCAGAATCCGCCGCAGCGACGCGGGCAGCTTGCGGTTGGCGACGTCGAGCGCCTCGCGGCGCAGCACCCGCAGCGGCCTCAGCAGCGACCCGGTCACGACGAGCGTCAGCGCGAGTGCCGCGAGCAGCACGACGAGCACGATCGCCGCGTCCCGCCACGCCGACTCGGTCGCCGCCTCACCCAGCGCGTTGGCATTGTCACGCAGCGTGCCCAGCAGCTCGGTCTCGACCGAGCGCAGGCGTTCGAGGGTGATCGCACCGTCGTTGTTCAGTGCCGCGACGTTGATGCCGAGCGACACCGGCTCGTCCGGGGTGGACCGCTCGGCGCTGGCGATGGCCGACGCCTTGATCCGCTGCCGGTTGTCGACCGCGGGACCGCTGACCGTGCTGGAGTACAGCTGCAGCTGGTCGGAGGAGGCGTTGGCGCGGTAGGTGGCCACCGCGCCGGCGGCACTGGCCTGCGCGTCCCGGATCCGGTTGAGCAGGTCGGCCGGGAAGCTGTCGTTCGTGGCCGCGATCTCGAGAATCGCGTTCTCCTTGGCCACGTTCTCCTTGGCCTCGGACAGCGCCTGGATGACCGTGCCGTCACGGAGCAGGTTCCGGTCGGTGATCGCGGTGTTGATCTCACGACCGAGGCTGACCACCGCGTCGAGCACCGCGGAGTACGCGGCGAACACCGCGGCGGTCGGGTACTCGGTGTTGTTCACCGTGTTGCGGATCGCGCCGAGCGCGGACAGTCGCTGCAGGCCGATGTTGTACCGCTGCTTGGCCGCGGCGTCGTCGGTGTCCAGCGTCTCGGCCGCACGCTGTGCGGCGCTCACCGCCTGGTCGACCCTGGCGATCTGGGCGTCCATCTCGGCGGCAGGCGCGTTGGACACCGACAGCGTGCGCTCGGTCTGCAGCTCGTGCACCACGCTCGTGACGTTGCGGGCCAGGTCGACCTGGCTGACCGTCTGCTGGAACTCGGCGGCGCGGTCCAGGTCGTCGGCGGCGCGCAGACCACTGACCACCAGAGCGGTGAGGGTCGGCACCACGATAACGGCGATGACCTTGGTGCGGAGCCGCCAGTTGCGCATCCGCAGGCGGGAGCCGCCCTTCACGCCGCCGGCGGACGGCTTGGGCTTGCGGCCGGCCGCGGGGCCTCTGGCCGGCGCGTCAACGCTGTTCCCGTTTCTGGGCGGGACGTAAGGGGTGTGGTCGGGCACTCCCAGCACTCTCCCTGGTCTTCTAAGCAGGTAGCCCGCCAGTTCGAACGGACAAAGTTAGGGTCCAGTGAACCCTGACCCACCAACGCCTCACCGGTTGGGTGATCCATTAGCCCACTGCGGCACAGAAAGTAGCGGAGCTGAACGGGCTATGTAAGTCCTATAAGCCTTTCGGCTGGTTCATTGCATCCATTTGCCGCACAACAACATAAAAGCGGTACTGATAGTGACGCGCTTGTGACAACTCTCTAGAGTGTGCGCTCTGGTGCCTGGAGCACCACCGTTGGCTCCTTCACACCATGACCCCGAGGAGAGGCTCCAAATGCCCAACGGCTTCACCGGGCGCAGATCCCGTGCCCGTCTTCCCCTGGTCGCGACCACCTTGGCCCTGGTCACGACGCTATCCAGCTGCAGCCTTCTCGGCGGCTCCGACGACGCGGCCGAGACGCCGGCAGGCGACAAGGGCGGCCTGGAAAAGACCAACATCCAGGTCTCGATCATGAAGACCACCGACCTCGCGCCCTTCCACCTGGCCATGGAGAAGGGTTACTTCGAGGACGAGGGCCTCAAGGTCACCTCCGTCGACGCGAAGAGCGGCGGCGAGTCGACGCAGAAGCTGGTGGCCGGCGAGGTCGACATCGCCTACTCCAGCTACACGCCGTTCTTCCTCGCCGAGAGCAAGGGCGCCGCGCAGAAGCTCGGCGGCATCAAGATCGTCGCGGACGCGTCCTCGGCCGGCCCTGGCGCCACGGTGGTGTTGGCTCTGCCGACCTCGTCGGTGAAGAGCGTCAAGGACATGGCCGGCAAGAAGGTCGCGGTCACGGCCACCGGCACCATCTCCGACCTGCTCGTCAACTCCACCCTGAAGACCAACGGGGTCGACTACAAGAGCATCACGTGGGTCCCGACGCCGTTCCCGGCGACCGCCGCCGCGCTCAAGGCCGGCACGGTCGACGCAGCGTTCGCCACCGAGCCGTTCATCCAGGACTCCGAGCGGAACGCGGGCGCCGTGCCGGTGTTCGACACGGCGGTCGGTCCGACCGCGGACATGCCGACCGCGGGCTGGGCCTCCACCGGCAACTTCACCAAGGCGAACCCGAAGACCGTCGCGGCCTTCCAGCGCGCCATGCAGCGGGGCACCAAGCTGGCGCTGTCCGACCGCAGCCTGGTTGAGCCGATGCTGGTGAAGTACTCCGGGGTGGACGCGGAGACCGCGAAGATGGCCACCCTGCTGACCTTCCAGTCCAAGCTGGACGCCACGCGTATCCAGCGGGTGCCTGACCTGATGCTGGAGTTCGAGGTCATCAAGTCGCCGCTGGACGTGTCCAAGATGATGGTCCCCACAGCGCCGGTCACCTGAGCTGTTGCGTCCGTTCATCCGAAACCTGATCGGGCTGGCCGGTTTCTTCCTGTTGTGGGAGGGAGCCGTCCGGCTCGGCCTGATCGAGCGGGTCTTCCTGCCGACGCCGACCGACGTGGCGGCCCGGCTCGTGGACCTGCTCGGCCAGGAGTCCTTCCTGCGTGACGTGATCGCGACCGTGCTCGCCTGGCTGATCGCGCTGGTCCTGGCGGTCGCGGTCGCGCTGCCGGCCGGACTGCTGCTCGGCAGCGTCCCGTCGGTCCGGGTGGCCACCCGGATGCTGATCGAGTTCCTCCGCCCCATCCCGCCGGTCGCGCTCATCCCGCTGATCATGATGGTGGTCGGCTCCGGCCCTGAGGCGAAGATCACACTCGCGTTCTACGCGTCGGTGTGGCCGATCCTGTTCAACATCATCTACGCGTTGGACGACATCGACCCGCTGCTCGTGGAGACGGCTCGGTCGTTCGGCAACAGCAGACTGCGGGTGATGGCCACGGTCGCGTTGCCCCACGTCGCGCCGTTCGCGTTCACCGGCCTGCGGCTCTCCGCGGCCATCGCGCTGATCGTCACGGTCAGCACCGAGTACCTGGCCGGCAGCGACCTCGGCGTCGGCGCGTTCATCATCGACACCGCCAGCTCGATAGGCGCCATGGACCAGGTGCTCGCCGGCACCGTGGTGGTCGGCGTGATCGGTTTCCTGGTCAACGGGGGCCTGGAGCGACTCGGCCGATGGATGTTCCGGTGGAGCGACACCACCCGCGCGGAGGCTCTTACATGAAGCGTCTGACCGGCTTCGCGCTGCGCTGGACGGTGTTCGCCGTGGCCGTCGTGGTGTGGCAGCTCGCCGCCGCGGCCGGGGACAATGTGTTCTTCCCCACGCCGTGGCAGATCGTGCTGAAGTGCCGCGAGGTGTGGTTCACCACGACGAGCGGCGGGTTCGGCCTGTCCGACTCGGTGTTCAACGACATGCTCCCGAGCATCGGCCGGGTGCTCGGCGGCTGGGCGCTCGCGGCCGTCCTCGGCATCTCGATCGGCACCGCGCTCGGCCGTTCCCGCACCGGCATGCAGTACGTCGGGCCGCTGTTCGCGTTCTTCCGCACGCTGCCGTCGCCGGCGCTGGTGCCGGTGTTCATCCTGCTGTTCGGCATCGACAACCCGATGAAGCTGGCGCTGATCGTGTTCGGCTCGATCTGGCCAATCCTGCTGAACACCGTGGACGGCGTCCGCTCGGTCGACCCGGTGAAGACCGAGGTGGCCAGGTCGTTCGGCACGACCAGGGCCCAGTGGGTGGCCATGGTGGTGCTGCCCGCGGCGCTGCCGAAGATCTTCGCCGGGCTGCGGCTGTCCCTGGCGATCTCGGTGATCCTGATGGTCGTGTCCGAGATGGTCGGTGTGACCAACGGCATCGGCTACCAGCTGACCTACGCCCAGAGCCAGTTCGACGCACTCACCATGTGGGCGTGGATCGTGTTACTTGGCATCATCGGATACGGGCTGAACGTCGCCCTGCTCGCCGTCGAGCGCCGGGCACTTCGCTGGCAGCCCACTCGCGGCGCTACGGCAGCCGCCAAAGCAGGAGGATGACATGCCAACCATGCTGGAGGTGCGCGAGCTCGCGCACCGGTACGGCACGCACACGGCGGTCGCGGAGCTGACGTTCACCGTCGACTCCGACGAGCTCGTGTGCATCGTGGGCCCGTCCGGATGCGGCAAGTCCACCATGCTGCGCTGCATCGCCGGGCTGATCAAGCCGACCACCGGCGCCGTCGCCCTGCACGGCGACCCGGTGAACGGCGTGCCGGACGACCTCGCGGTGGTGTTCCAGGACTACAGCCGGTCGCTGTTCCCGTGGCTTTCGGTACGCGGCAACGTCGAGTTTCCCTTGCGCACCAGGGTTTCCGGCCGCTCAGCGCGGCGTGCGCGCGCCATGGAGGCACTGAGCTGGGTCGGCCTGTCCGACGCGGCGGGCAAGTACCCGTGGCAGCTGTCCGGCGGCATGCAGCAGCGGGTCTCGATCGCCAGGGCGCTGGCCTGCCAGCCGGCGCTGCTGCTGATGGACGAGCCGTTCGCGTCGGTGGACGCCCAGACCAGGGGCGAGCTGGAGGACCTGCTGCTGCGGGTGCGCCGCGAACACGGGAGCACCGTGTTGTTGGTCACTCACGACATCGACGAGAGCGTCTACCTGGGTGACCGGGTGCTCGTGCTGTCCGGCTCCCCCGCGTCGATCGTCGCGGACCTGACCGTGGACCTGCCGGCCGAGCGGGACCAGATCACGACCCGGGGCTCGGCCAGGTTCGTCGAGCTCCGCACCGAGGTCGCCCGCCTGCTGCACAACAAGCGGCCGGTCGAGACAGCACCCGCCGACCCGACCCAGACCGACGAGGAGCGCGCCGCCGAACGTTTCCTGGCGGCCGAACGGGAAGAAACGCGCCAGCACGCCCCTGAACTGCAGTAAGGGGCCGGCGAGGGGCGCTTTCAGGACATGGCCCCGTGTCCCAAAGGGACCCTTCACGACGTTGAACCTGGATCCACCGATGATCTTCCCTAGGGTCCGCCCGCTTCGCACGGCCCGGCGGGCGAAGCCCGCTTCGCGGGCCGGCCGCGCAGCGCCCGCCCCGCGAGGGATGCTCGGCCGGCGAGGGGCGTTTTCAGGACATGGCCCGATGTCTTGAGGGTGCCCTTCAGGACGTTGAGCGTCTTGAAGGGCACCCTCAAGGCATCGCAGCTGTCCTGAGGGTGCCCCTCATGGGCTCGCCGCCCTGCGGGTGGGCGCGGGCGCTCGCGCCCGCCGCCGCGCAGCGGGCCCGACCAGGCCCCATCCACCGCCAGACGAGAAACCGCGGCAACACCAACCGTGGCCAGACCACCGGTAGGCCGAGGGTGGGCGCCTCAAGGGTGCCCCTCAGGACACGAACCGGGCTGGTCGAGGTCTCATGAGCGCCGGGCAACCCCTAGTACAGCTGGGGCGGGTTCGGGTCGACGTGGATGTGGACGACCGTCGGTCGGTCGTCAGCCAGGGCTGAGGTCAGCGCTGATTTCAGCTCGTGCGGGTGCTCGACGTGGTGGGTGTGGCAGCCCATGCTGGTGGCCAGGGCCACGAAGTCGATGCCGCCCAGCTCCACGCCGGGCACCTTGGCGCCACCGTCCGAGCCGGCCAGGATGTCGACGGCCGCGTACTGGTTGTTGTCCAGGATGACGAACGTGACCGGCAGGTGCTCCCGCGCCGCCGTCCACAGGGCCTGGATGCTGTACATGCTCGACCCGTCGCCCAGCACCGCGACCACCTTGCGGTCCGGCGCGCCCAGTGCCGCGCCGACCGCCGCCGGCAGGCCGTAGCCCAGGGCGCCGCCGCCGGTGCTGAGCAGGCCGGTGTGCCGCGCGCGGACCGGCAGGTACTCCCGGCGTACCAGGAGGTGGCTGGGGATCTCCTCGACCAGGATGGCGTCCTGGGGGAGCTCGTCGGCGAGCGTCGAGAACACCCGGCTGGCGGTGATCGGCATGCGCTCCGGCGGTGTCGGCGGGCGCTTCCTGGGGGCCGGCAGCGGGCGGGTCGACTCGTCGGTCGACGCGACCATGGCTCGCACGGCGGACCGCACGCCCGACCGGACGGCGACGCCGACAGGGGCCCTCGCCAGTACCTGCTCGTCGTCGCTGACCAGGAACAACTCCGGCAGCGGCTTCTCGGCCCTGCCGCGGAACACGTGGTAGAGGAACACCGGCGCGCCGAGCACCACGATCAGGTCGTGGTCCCGCAGTTTCTCGGCTGTCCCGCGCTCCTCGGGCGGCAGGAAGCCGAGGAACTGCGGGTGGTCCTCGGGGAACGAGCTGCGCCACGACATCGGGCTGGCCCACACCGCCGCCCTGGTCCGCTCGGCCAGCGCCACCACGTCGGACACCGCGTCCTCGGCGTCCACCCCGGGGCCGACCACCAACGCCGGCCGCTCGCTCGCGGCCAGTGCGGAGACCAGCGCGGCGAGCGCCGCCGGGTCCGGGCCGAAGCCGGGGATCGCCGGCCGGTCCGCCACCGGCTCGGCCTCGGCGTCCCAGTCGTCCGCCGGCACCGACACGAACACCGGCCCGTACGGGGGCTGAGTGGCCACGTGGTACGCCCGCGCGATCGCGGCGGGCACATCCTGCGCGCGGGCCGGTTCGCAGCTCCACTTCACGTACGGGCGCGGGAACGCCGTCGCGTCGATCGCGCCGAGGAACGGCTCCCCCGGCAGCAGCGAGCGCACCTGCTGGCCGGCCAGCACGATCATCGGGGTGTTGTTGCGGTACGCGGTGAACACGTGCCCGAGCCCGTGCCCGACGCCGCCCGCCGAGTGCAGGTTCACCAGCACCGCCCGGCCGCTCGCATGGGCGTAGCCGTCGGCCATCGCCACCGCGATCGACTCCTGCAGCCCGAGCACGTACCGGAAGTCGTTCGGCCAGTCCCGCAGGAAGCCGATCTCGGTCGTGCCCGGGTTGCCGAACACAGTGGTCAGACCGAACGACCGCATCAGGTCCCGTGTGACGTCCCTGACAGTGCTCATGACTTGGCCCGGCTGTCCGGGCCGGTCTCGTCGAACCCGATGACCGGCGCGATCTCCACGCCGAGCGCGCTCGCGCCGATGATCTTGCGCGCGGCCAGGTTGCCCATCGGCATGAACGTGCCGGCCTGGGCGTCGCGCCACATCCGCTCGAAGGGCAGCTTGCGTGAGTAGCTCGCGCCGCCGAGGACGTCCACCAGCCTGCGCACGACCAGGCTCGCGTTGTTGCTGGCCACGTACTTCACCAGCGCGCAGCGCGCGATGCCCTCCTGCACGCCCAGCTCGAACAGTCGCCGTGAGCCGACCTCGTCGGCATGCCGGTAGGTCAGCGCACGGGCGCTCTCCACGAGGATCTCGCACTCCCCGATGGTGTCCTGCACCAGCGGGTCGACGCCCTTGCCCCGAGCGGCCAGCTGGGTCACCGCCCAGTCCAGCGCGCCGGCCGCGACTCCCGTGTAGACCGCGGCGAACGCACCCATCGCCCAGGACCACACCGTCTCGAACACCCGCGCGTCCAGGTGCCCGACCGGCAGCGAGTGCACCACGTCCTCGTCGGCCACGAACACGTCCTCGTAGCTGACGTCGTTGCTCTGCGTGCCGCGCATGCCCATGGTGTCCCACGTCTGGTGGATGGCGACCCCGGGCTGGTCCAGCGCGATCCGGCACAGCAGCAGCCGAGGGCCGCCGTCGGCCTCCTCGTACCGCGCGGTCGTCGAGCAGTGCGTGGCGACCGCCGTGTTGGTGGCGTAGGCCTTGCGGCCGGTGAGCCGGAACCCACCGTCCACCTTGGTCGCGACGGTCTTCGCGTCGGTCATGTCGTTGCGCATGCCTGGCTCGCTGGTGACCGACGCCCAGATCAGCTTGTCCTCCGCGGCCTGCCGCAGCAGGTCGGCCAGCCGCGGATTGCCGGTGCGCCGCCAGACTCCGGCCCACTGGCCGATCGGCGAGATGTGCATCGCGACGGCCAGTGCGGTGGAAGCATCGCCCATGGCGAGCCGTTCCAGCACCGGCACCAGCTCCTCGAGCGTGGCGCCCTGGCCACCCAGCTCGGTGGGCACGGTCAGCCTGAGGAAGCCGGCGGCCCGCAGGTCGTCGTAGTTCGCCACGGGGAAGGAGTTGTCCCGGTCGTGCCCGGGCGCCCGCTCGGCGAACGTGTCGGCGAGCTTTCCAGCGATATCAACAAGTTCTTGCTGGCGTGGCGTGAGACAGCGATTCACCCGATCAAGCTACCTCACCGTAGGATCCCGGCTCATGTCAGAGACGGTCAACTGGACCTCTTACGTGGACACGGAATCATCGGCCGAGCACGACCGGTTGGCCCTTCTGGAGAAGCTCTTCGACAGTGACAGCAAGAAACAGCTCGACCGGGCTGGCATCCAGCCTGGCTGGCAGTGCCTCGAGGTCGGCGCCGGCGCGGGATCGGTCGCGCGGATCCTCGCCGACCTGGCCGGCGCGGACAACGTGACCGCCACCGACATGAGCACCGCGCTCCTCGCGCCGCTCGCCGAGAGCGGTGTGCGGGTGCTTCGCCACGACGTGACCACCGACGACGCGCCGGGTGAGTTCGACCTGATCCACAGCCGGTTCGTGCTGGAGCACGTGACGCGCCGGGACCTGGCGCTGCGCCGGATGGCGTCCTGGCTCAAGCCGGGCGGCGTCCTGGTCGTCGAGTCCGCCGCGCCGATGCCTGAGATGTCCAGCGATCCGACGGTCGGCCGGGTGCTCGCCGCGATGACCGAACAGTTCTTGCGATCGGTCGGCACCGACGCGGCATGGGCACGCACGCTCCCGGTGCCGCTCGAACTGGCCGGTCTCGTCGACTGCGTCGCCGAGGGCACCGTCATCCCGGCGCGCGGCGGCTCGGCGTTCGCGCGCTGGATGATCGAGACGCACCGGCTGATCGAACAACCCGCGGTGTCGAGCGGTTCGATCACCGCGGCGGAGCTCGAGCACACGTATGCCGCCTACGCCGATCCTGACTTCGTCGACTACACCTGGCTGACCGTCCGCGCCCTCGGCCGCCGAGCCGGCCAATGAACGCGCCGCGAGAACCAGTGCGTTGGCACGCACTGGTTCTCGCGGCGAGTGATGGTCCGCTGGAGCGCGGTCTAGCCCGCTCGGGCTGACATCCTCTGGTGCATCGCGTGCTCGACCAGCGTGATGAGTGTTTCCTTCGTCGACTCGCGATCACGGGCGTCACAGGTGACGATCGGCACCGACTGCTCGACCGTCAACGCGTCCCGAACATCGTCGATCCGGTGGTGCAGGATCCGGTCGAAGCAGTTGAGCGCCACGATGTACGGCAACCCGCGATCCTCGAAGAAATCGATCGACGCGAACGCGTCGGCAAGACGACGGGTGTCGACGAGGACCACCGCACCGATGGCGCCTCTGACCAGGTCGTCCCACATGAACCAGAAGCGGTGCTGACCCGGCGTACCGAACAGGTACAGGATCAGGTCGCTGTCCAGGGACACGCGGCCGAAGTCCATCGCGACCGTGGTGGTGACCTTGTTCGGAGTGGCCGACAGGTCGTCCACATCGACGCTGGCCTCGGTCATCACGGCCTCTGTGGTCAGCGGCACGATTTCCGACACCGATCCGACCAAGGTCGTCTTACCAACCCCGAAACCGCCGGCGACCACGATCTTCGCCGAAGTCGTCGGCTGAGGTGAGGACGCGCCACGCGGGCCGAGGGAACTAGAGCCTGCGGAGACCACTGAGCACCCTTTCCATGAAATCGATCGACGGCCGGTCGCCGACGACCATGCCGCTCTGATGGATCATGACCAGTCCCATACCGGCCATGTCTCCGATCAGCACCCTGGCCACCCCGAGTGGCAGCCGCAGGTGAGCGGCCACCTCCGCGACGGACCTGGTGTCCAGGCACAGGCCACAGATCGACCGGTGCTCTGGCAGCACCGCCGCGTCTGGGGCCTTCCCCCGCTCGCTGGTGGACACCAGCGCCTCGATCGCAAGATCATAATCGGAGCGGGTTCGGCCTCCTGTCCTGGTATACGGCCGAACAAGCGACCCGGTTTCATGCGCGGCAGGACCGCCGCCACGACCTTGGTCCGCGCCGAGGAACTCATCGGCTCCCCAGGCTCCGCTCTGGTACACGCCACTGTGCGCACCACTGTTACGCACGGCGCTGTCGGACATCGGATCCCGACCGACGGTCGGGATCTCCTTGCTGTCCCAGTTGGACTGGGCCGGAATCCCGGAGTCCCCGTACAGCGTCGCACCAGGCCCGCCGAAAAGCCTCGCCCGGAAGCCATCGACGTCGAACCTGTTCGGTGCCTCGCCGACGTCGTGCTCGGGGAGATCCTCCCAACCTCTCTCCGGCATGTCTCCTACTCGCCTCCGCTCTGGCTCATCGGCGCGCGGAAGCAGGCTATGCACATGTGCCCTGGTTGGACGCATAAGGCCCGACCTCCACTCCACGCAGTCAGCATCCCGCTACCTGCGCTGTGCACCCTGAAGCTGAGCTCGCAGCTCAGGAGTCATCTGCTGGCCGACGCGCTCGACCAGCAACGTCATCTCGTACGCCACCAGGCCGATGTCGCAGTTCGGCGCGGCCAGCACGGACAGGCACGACCCGTCGGAGATCGACATCAGGAACAGGTAACCCCGATCCATCTCGACCACCGTCTGGTTGACCCCGCCGGCCTCGAAGCACCTGGCGGCGCCCTGGGTGAGGCTGACCAGGCCCGACGAGACGGCCGACAGCTGCTCGGCGCGGTCCCTCGGCAGTCCCTGGGAGCCGGCCAGCAAGAGGCCGTCAGCTGACACGACGACGGCGTGCGCCACGCCAGGAACCTGACGGACGAAATCTGTGATTAGCCACCCGAAGCTACCGGGCTGCTGTGTGGACGCGGTCGTCACTCCTGCTCCTCGTCTTCACGACTGTGTTCCGAACCGGACTGGTCACCAGCGTATGCGTCGATGAGTGCATGCCGGCCCCGCCGTACACCCTGCTGGAAGCTTGACATGCGGCCCCGAACCGCGTCCGCCGAACGTGGCGGAAGCTGCATTCCGGTCGAGGTCTCCTCCGAGCTTTCCTTCGCCTCGTGCCGCGGGGCGGCCGAGCCGGGAACCAGATGCGCCTTCGGCACGCGCTTCGGCAGGCCCGCGGTGGTGTTGGCGGCTGGCGCCTTCTCCTCGCTGAGCAGTGCCTGCGCGGCGAGCCACCCGTCGTCACCCGGCGAGGTCCACGGCGTCGGCTCGGGGGCCTGGACGGTCTCCTCCTGGGCCGGCGCGTGACCGTTGCCGTTGACGACGCCGTTGGCGTTGTGGCCGTTCGTGGCCGTCTCGGCGGCCGGCGCGGTCTCCGGCGGCAGCGCCTGCGCGGAACCGGTGTCCGCGGCCTCGAACCACTGCGACAGCACGGCCTCGTAGATCGGCAGCCGCTCGGTCGGCGCGTCGATGTCGGCGGAGCTCGGCGCGGACGGCGTCGTGCCGGAGTAGGGCGTGTAGCCGGTCGGCTGGTCGTAGTTCGGCGGAGCCTCCGGCAGCGGGGCGCCGAACAGCGAGGTGCCGGTGTCGGTCGCCGGACCTGGGTCGTGGCGGCCGTTCTGCTGCTCGGCCTGCGGCGGCGCGGGCTGCGCTGGCACGCCGTTGGCGTGCGGCGTGGATCCGGTGTCGAAACCGGTCGGCTGGAACGGCGGGTAGCTCGCGACCTCGGCGGCCGAGCGTTCCTGCGAGGTCTCGGCGCTGACGGGCAGGCCCGTCGGGTTGCCGTCCGGCCGCAGCCTCGGCATGCCACCGGTGAAGGCGCCCGCGATGCCGCTGTTGCGGGTCGGCGCGTTGGTGTTGCCCATCGGCGCGGACAGCCGCGAGTCGGTGCTGGTCGCCTCGCCGAAGGCGCCGAGGGAGCCGGTGGTCTGCGGGCCGCCTGCCAGGCCGCGCTGCGGCGCCCCGACGGGCGCGACCAGCTCTGCCGGCACGTTGATGCGGGCGATCAGACCGCCCTCGATGTCCTCGTTGTCCCGCAGCCGCACGGAGATGTTGTGCCGCTTGGCAAGACGCGCGACCACGTAGAGGCCCATTCGCCTGGTCACCGCGACGTCCAGGTCCGGCGGGTCCGCGAGCCGCGCGTTGGTGGCCGCGATCTCCTCCTCGGACATGCCGACACCCTGGTCGGTGATCTGGATGGCGAGCTCCTTCTTACGCGTCATCGCCATCCGGACGATCACCTTCTTGTCCGCGGGGGAGAAGAAGGTCGCGTTGTCGAGCAGCTCCGCGATGACGTGCACGAGGTCGGAGACCGCGCGGCCCTGGACCGCGACGTCCGGCGCGGAGGCCACCTCGATGCGGGCGTAGTGCTCGACCTCGGACACCGCGGCGCCGACCACGTCGGACGCGGGCACCGCTCGCGACAGCTGCCGCGAGAGGCCGGTGCCCGAGAGCACCAGGAGGCTTTCCGAGTTCCGCCGCATGCGGGTGGCGAGGTGGTCCAGCTCGAACAGCGAGGCGAGCTGGTCCGGGTCCTGCTCGTCCTGCTCCAACCGGTCGATCAGGGACAGCTGGCGTTCGACCAGCGCCTGGGACCGGCGGGACAGGTTGACGAAGATCGAGTTGATGTTGTCGCGCAGGAGCGCCTGCTCGGTCGCCATCAGGACCGCCTGCTCCTGCACCGCGTCGAAGGAGCGGGCCAGCTGACCCGTCTCTTCCCGGGTGAACACCGGCACGGGCTCGACCGCGTTCTTGGACGCGGCGACCGGGTCCGGGTCGGCCAGGATTCGGCGGACCGTCTGCGGCAGGCGCGAGTACGCGACGTCCAGCGCGTTGGACCGCAGCACGCGCAGCGGCTTGAGCAGCGACCGCGCCACCAGCAGCGCCAGGAGGACGGCGAGCAGCAGCACAGCGAGCACGATGGCCGCGTCGCGCAGGGTCGCTTCCTGCTGGTCGTTGCGCAGGACCGAGATCGAGTCACGCAGGTTGGAGAGCTCGCCCTGCTCGATCGTGCGGTAGAGGCCGAGCGTGGTGGCGCCGGGCGCCATGACGTCGTCGGCCGAGTTCACCGAGAGGTTCTGGTCAGCGGCGCCGCGGACCAGGATCAGCTGGCGGCTCTTCTTCAGCTGGTCGACCGCCGAGCCGACCAGCGTGTCGTTGAACAGCTGCTGCTCGGACTGGGTCGCGACCGAGCTGAAGGTCGCGAGCGCGGAGTTGTGCCTGGCGATGGACGCCTGGAGCTCGCCGAGCTCGTTGGTGCGGATGCTGCCGCCCTGCTGGGCCGCGAACGCCATGATGGCGATCTGCTTCGCGATCTCGGCCTTGGCGGTGGAGATCGCGTTGAGCGCGGTCAGGCGTGTGGTCAGCGCGCCACCACCGACGTCGGACCTCGCGAGCTGGCTGACCTGCAGGAGGGCCGTGTAGATGTCGGAGTAGGAGGAGGCTACGGAGAAGCCGTCGTACAGCGAACCCGTGTCGAACGAGATCTGGCGCAGCGCCTGGAGGCCGTCGAGCCGGAAGAAGAGCGCCTCGTACGAGGTGCGCACGCCCGGGTCGGAGTCGTCGTAGAACGCCTGCGCGGCGGCCTTCACGTCGTCGATGGCGCCGTCGGTGGCCCGCTGCTGGGTGTCGATCGCCGCGCGTGCCTCTGGCGGGTGGCCGGCCGCCGCGAACTGCGCGGCGAGCACGCCTTCCTTCTCGAGCTGGTCGGCGGCCTCGTAGACCTTGGCGTGGAGGTCGACCTGCTGGAGCAGGTAGTCGAGGTCGTTCGCCTGCTTGATCTGCGTGTAAACGCGCAGACCCGCGAACGCGAGCGCCGCGAGCGTCGGCACCAGTAGCACGACCATCAACTTGGTCGGCAACCGCCACTCGCTCAGTCGGAACCGCCTGCGCGTGCCCGGCCGACCCGCCTGTTCGGCGCGAATAGCGGTGCTGGCACGTCGCACGCCACTGTTCGTCGCGCTGTCACCGTCCAACGCACTGCCCTTGGCCACTCCGGACTCACTCCCAGACGCCGTTGAGTCAATCGCACACTTCTGTAGCAATCTCACCCGTGTGGCTGACACTGCGGCGCACAGCTTTCCCGTATACCCACCTACGGTCAAGGGGACGGGTCACACCACAGCCGGGCAGAACGGACCACGGGTGACCGTTAAACCCGGTGTGACGGCCCCCGACCACCTGCCGTCCTACCTCACCACCCGCTGTTCCCTAGAACCCGCTGGTGGAAGCTCCGGAGCCCCAACTAGCCGCCGCTCCGCCGAAGATCCTTCCCGCGCCTCCAATGGACTGGACCATTGGGTTTCTCTTGACGCTTGAAAAGTGGCGGACGACACACTTGCGCCGGATGTTCGCCGCTGCTCCTAAACTACCGGGCCGTAGACGAGGTCCGCGACCAAGTAGTCACTTATCGTGATTGCAGGCTGTTGACAGTACTCGATCGTGTGGTTATACCTCCGGGCGGGTAAACATCTGGGCCTCCTTTACACGGTGCAGGGGCAGCCCGTGTCTGGGGAACATCGCAACCCCCTCTACGCCGCAAAAAAACAAGGCAGGAGACGGCAAGACAATGAATCGTCCAGGCAGAGTCGGTGGAGCCAGGCGCGGCTCCGTCCGCGCGGTCGGACTACTGGCGGCCGGCATGGCCGTCCTTCTCACGGCAGGCTGTGGTCTCTTCGGTGGTGATGACTCGGGGAACGAAGCCTCGTCGAACACGACAGCCAAGGCCGGCCCGCTGGAGAAGACGACCATCAACGTTGGCGTCATGCTCGGCGTCGACTGCACCGGCGCCCAGCTCGGCATCCTGAAGGACCTGTTCAAGGAGCAGGGCCTCACGGTCAAGCCGGAGACGGTCCAGAGTGGTGCGGTCGCCATCCCGAAGCTCGCCGGCGGCTCACTCGACTTCACGTTCGGCAACTGGGTGTCCTTCATGAAGGCACAGGCGTCCGGCAGCGCCGACCTTAAGTTCGTCAGCGAGTCCTACATCGCGCCGCCGAACAGCAACTTCGCCCTCATCGCGGCCCCGAACTCGGGCATCAGGAGCGTGAAGGACCTGGTCGGCAAGAAGGTCGCGGTCAACGTCAAGGGCAACATCAACGAGCTGCTCATGCGTGCCGTCTTCGAGGCCAACGACGTCGACTTCAACAGTGTCGAGCTGAAGGAGATGGCGTTCCCCGACATGGCCGGGGCGCTCCAGGCCGGCACCGTCGACGCTGCCTCGATCCTCGACCCGTTCGTCAGCGACGCGCAGAAGGACTTCGGCGCGAAGATCGTGGTCGACCTGACCGGTGACGGGCCGACGGGCGACTTCCCGGTGGCCGGCTTCGCCACGACCGCGAAGTTCGCCAAGGAGAACCCGAACACCGTCAAGGCGTTCCAGCGGGCGCTGCTCAAGGGCCAGCAGCTGGCCTCCGACCGCAAGAACGTCGAGTGGGCACTGCCGAAGTTCGCGAAGATGCCGCCGGAGACCGCGTCCATCGTGCGGCTTGGGCAGTACCCGACCACGATCGACCCGAAGCGCCTCCAGCGCGTCTCCGACCTGCTGTCGAGCTACGGGATGATGCCGAACGGCGCGAAGCTCGAAGTGAAGCCGCTGGTGATCCCCATGCCGACGTCGACCAGCTAGTACCCACCCACTCGGATGTCCCGACTCGTACGGAACATCATCGGAACGGTCGGCGTGCTCGCGATCTGCGAGCTCGTCGGCCGTTCCGGTCTGGTGAACCCCAAATACCTGCCACCGCCGAGCATCATCGGCGCGCGGCTGGTCGAACTGCTCAACGACCGGGGCTTCTCCCTCGACGTCGTGCAGTCCGTCCTCTCCTGGGCGATGGCACTCGCCATCGCCGTCGGACTCGCGGTGCCGGTCGGCATCGTGTTCGGCAGCATCCCGCTGGTCCGCTCGGCGTTCAGTGCCGTCGTCGAGTTCCTGCGGCCGATCCCGTCGGTGGCACTGATCCCGCTGGCCATCATCGCGATCAAGACGAACCCCGAGATCAAGATCTCGCTGGCCGTGTTCGGCGCGTTCTGGCCGATCCTGTTCAACACGATGCACGCGATGAGCGACATCGAACCGGTGCAGATCAACACCGCGCGGGCGTTCAACCTCAGCCGCGTACGCACGCTGACCTCGGTGAAGCTGCCAAGCATCACGCCGTTCGTGTTCACCGGCGTCCGGATCTCCGCCAGCGTCGCGCTGATCCTGATCGTCAGCACGGAGATCCTCGCCGGCGGTGGCTACGACTCCAACGAGCTCTGGGAACGCGGCGGCCTCGGCACCTACATCGTCACCTCGAGCGCGGGCGGAGCACGCATGGACCTCGCGATCGCGGGCACCTTCGTGGCCGGCGTCATCGGCGTGGTCGTCAACATGATCTTCACGTGGGTCCAGCGGCGCTGGATCAACTGGTCGGACGGAGACCGGGACCGATGACGACCCTGAAGCCGGTCTCCCGGGGACGGCGAACCGCCGACATCGGCGTCAAGTGGGTGGTGCTCGCCGTCTGCATCGCGCTGTGGCAGCTCGCCGCCGCGTCCGCGAAGGACCCGTTCTTCCCCACCCCTCAGGTCATCGGCGCGAAGATGGTCGACCTGTGGCTGTCCGGTCCCGCGTCGCACCTGTTCCTGACCGAGGCGGTCGCCGTCGACGTCGTGCCGAGCCTGCTGCGACTGCTCGCCGGCTTCTTCCTCGCGAGCGTGATTGGCATCACATTAGGCCTCGTGTTCGGCCGGTCGGACAAGATCTACGCCTACATCTCCCCCACCCTCAACTTCCTCAGGTCGATCCCGCCGCCCACGCTGCTCCCCCTGTTCATCGTGCTGTTCAAGGACGACACGGTGATGCAGCTCGCGATGATCGTCTTCGGGATCATCTGGCCGATCTTGCTCAACACCATCGACGGTGCCCACACGCTGGACGAAACGGTCGTCGAGACGACCAGGAGCATGCGGCTTTCCAGGACCAGGTTCCTCGCCACCGTGGTGTTCCCGGCAGCGCTGCCGAAGATCTTCGCCGGCCTGCGGGTGAGCATGTCGCTCGCGCTGATCCTCATGGTCATCTCCGAACTGGTGGGCGGCAGCGACGGCCTCGGCGCTCAGATGATCTTGGCTCAGCGGAACTTCGATCTCCCCGGCATGTGGGCCGGAATCGTTCTGCTTGGCATACTCGGATACGTCCTGAACGCGCTGCTGCTCGCCGTGCAGAACCGGGTGATCGGCTGGCACACCAGGTCAAAGAGTCTCACCGGGAGGTAGACCGTCCCATGCTGGACGTCACCGGAATCAGCCACACCTACGGGTCCGGCGCGAAAGCCCACACCGCGCTCGGGGAAATCACCTTCACCGTGGAGAAGGGTGAGATCGTCTGCATCGTCGGCCCTTCCGGGTGCGGCAAGTCGACGCTCCTGCGGGCCGTGTCCGGCCTGATGCCGCCCTCCGCGGGCGAGTCGAGGTTCATGGGCGTCCTCATCAGGGAAGTGCCCGTCGACCTGGCGTTCGTCTTCCAGGAGTACAGCAAGTCGCTCTTCCCCTGGCTCACCGTGCGCAGCAACGTGGCGTTCCCGCTGAAGGCACGCGGCATGTCCCGCAAGGAGCGGGGCCGGGTCGTCGAGGAGGCGCTCGAGTCGGTCGGGCTGGCGGACGCGGTCGACAAGCACCCGTGGCAGCTCTCCGGCGGCATGCAGCAGCGGGTGGCCATCGCCAGAGCGCTGGTGTGCCGGCCCGCGCTGCTGCTGATGGACGAGCCGTTCGCGTCCGTCGACGCGCAGACCCGCGCCGAGCTGGAGGACCTGCTGCTCGACGTGCGCCGTGAGTACAACACCACGGTGCTGCTGGTCACCCACGACATCGACGAGAGCGTCTATCTGTCCGACCGGGTGCTGGTGCTGTCCAAGGCGCCCAGCACGATCGTCGCCACCATCGACGTGACCCCGCTCGGCGCCGAGCGGGACCAGATCACGACCAAGGAGACCGACGAGTTCGTCCATCTGCGTGGCGAAGTGGCCCGTTTGCTGCGTTATGGCACGGCCGCCGAACTCGATGGTCAAGGTGTAATACCAGTCCAAGCAGCCGTGGAGTAGGCGATGTCCATCTCCTCAAGACGCATGATCGTCGGCATCTCCGGGGCTTCCGGCGCGGTGTACGGGATCCGGCTGCTCGAGGCGCTGCGGAAGGTGGACGTCGAGAGCCACCTGGTGATCACCCGCAGCGGCAAGCGGACGATCGCACACGAGACGAACCTCCGGCTGGAGGACGTCCGCAGCCTCGCGGACCACTACTACCCGAGCGAGGACATCGGCGCGGCCATCTCGTCCGGCTCGTTCCGCACGATGGGCATGGTGGTCGCGCCGTGCTCGATCCGCTCGCTGTCGGAGATCGCGTACGGCAACACGACGAGCCTGCTCACCAGGGCGTGCGACGTCGCGCTGAAGGAGCGCCGCAAGGTGGTCCTGATGCTGCGTGAGACCCCGCTGCGACTGACCCACCTCAAGGCGATGCAGGCCGCGGCCGAGGACGGCGCGCTGATCATGCCGCCGGTGCCGGCGTTCTACACGCGACCGGACTCGCTCGAGGACATCATCGACCACACCGTTGGTCGGGTGCTGGACTACTTCGACATCGAGACCGACATGGTCCGTCGGTGGGGAGAGGACTAACACATGCCGGTGGCTCCACAGGAGCGGAGCGAAGGAGCGCCCGCCGGACTGATCGAGGAGCGGGCTCGGAAGCGAGGAACGAGCGCCGAGCGCGCGACGAGGGAAGGAGGCGGCCCGCGGATGAGCGGAGCGACCAATCCAACACTGCACGACCTGGGTCTCATCATCGAGACGCTGGACAAGGCCGGGCAGCTGATCAGGGTGCGCTCCGAGGTGGACCCGGTGCACCAGCTGGCCAGCGTCGCGTCCCATTTCGAGGGTCGCGCGCAGGCCGTGCTGTTCGAGAAGGTCCGCGGGCACGAGCACCCGGTGTTCACCGGGCTGTACTGGTCGCGGGAGCTGCTCGCCGGCCTGATCGGCGCCGAGGAGAAGAAGCTCGCCTCGCACATCTCCGGCAAGGTCCAGCAGTGGCAGGCCGACCCGCACCACAAGGCGGTCGAGCCGGAGGTCGTCGAGACCGGGCCGGTGCGGCAGTACACGCAGCCGGTGGTGGACCTGTTCAAGCTGCCGATCCCCACGCACGCCGAGCGCGACGGCGGTCCGTACATCGACGCCGGCGTGGTGGTCGTCAGCGACCCGGAGACCGGTGTGCGCAACGCGTCGATCCAGCGGTTCATGCTGGTCGACCGGGACCGGCTGCACATCAACATCGACGCGGGCCGGCACCTGCAGATGGCGCTGGACCACGCCGAGAAGCGCGGCGAGACGCTGAAGTTCTCGCTCAACATCGGCGTCGGGCCCGGCCTGCACTTCGCGGCCGTGACCCCGGCGGAGGCAGCGCCCCCGGACACCGACGAGCTCGGCATCGCGTCGGTGTTCCACGGCGACCCGGTGGAGCTGGTGCGCGGCGACCTGCCCGAGGTCGAGCTGATCGCGCACGCCATGTACTCGCTGGAGTGCGAGATGGTGCCGGGCGAGGTGGCCGACGAGGGCCCGTTCGCCGAGGTCACCGGCTACTACGCGAAGGTCGCGCCGCGTCCGGTCGTGCATGTGCGTGCGGTGCACCACCGCGCCAACCCGATCTTCCAGACCATCCTGTGTGGCAAGGAAGTGTGGAACTCGGCCGGTGTGCTCGGCGAGGCCAGCGTGCTGTCGACGGTCAGCAAGCAGGTGCCTGGCATCAAGGACGTGTACTTCCCGCACGGCGGCTGCGGTTTCTACCACGCGGTGGTGCAGATCTCGCAGAAGCGGGCGGGTTTCGCGCAGCTGGCGGTGCTGTCGGCGTTCGCGGCGTTCCCGCCGCTGAAGATGGTGACGGTCGTCGACGAGGACGTGGACATCCGCAACGCCTCGGACGTCGAGTGGGCCATGACGACCCGGCTCGACCCGACGACCGGCGTGATCACCGTGCCCGCGGTGTTCGGCCACGGCCTCAACCCGACGTTCCCGAACTACTTCGGCGCGAAGATCGGCTTCAACGCGACGCACCCGTTCCCCAAGACCTACTCCTACGAGCGGGTGCGGCTGAAGGAGCACACGATCGACGGTCTCGACATCGACGTGCCGGAGCCGGCGCCCGCGGGCGAGTCGGTGGTCGACAGGTGGACGGCCGCCGAACGCGCGGAACGCGCCACGTCCTCTCCTGAGCGGAAGAGCTCCGGCGCGATCATGTAGACAACGAGAAGCGGGGCTCCCGAAGTTCGGGAGCCCCGCTTTTTCGTGTGTCCGTCAGGTTCCTGTGCTCGAACCGTCCACCGGACCCATGCACTGCACGAGCTTGGGCTCCGGGTAGTAGTACGCGCCGTCCGGACCGTTCGGGCAGCCGGCCGGGTCGGCGGTGCCGGTGAGGATCTTCGTCACCTTCATGTTCGCCTTCGGGTCGGTGCAGGCGACCTTCGTGTCCGCGTCCGTGCCCGAAATGAAGCAGTCGCCTTCCTTGGCGTTCAGCGTCAGGCAGAGAAGAAGGTCAGAGCCCTTGCCACCGGTCTCGGTGTAGGAGACGTAGAAGTCGTTGGGCGCCGGGCAGTCCGCGGCGGTCTCGTCACTGGTGACGGCGACCTTGTAGGTGGCGGCGGGATCGTTGCAGTCGATCTTCTCCACGTCCGCGGTGGTCGCGTTGTTGACCTTGATGCAGTCGCCGACATTGGAGCTGGACGCCGACTTGCCCCAGTTCATGATCGCGAACACGGCGACCACACCGAGGATCACCACACCGACGACGACCTTGATGATCGTGCCGGTGCTGTTCTTCTTGCCGATCGGCGCCGGTGGTGGTGGCGGAGTCGGGTAGGAGGCAGGCGGCGCCCCACCCGGGCCACTCGGTCCACCAGGTGGTGGGCCGCCGAAAGCGCCCTGACCGCCAGGTCCCCCTGGGCCCCCCGGCCCTCCTGGACCGCCGTACGGCTGGCCCTGCGGCGGCGGTCCGCCATACGGCTGCCCCTGGGGCGGCCCCTGCGGTGGCGGGCCACCGTAGGGCTGGCCTCCGGGTGGCGTCTGCGGCGGGCGCTGGCCATACGGCTGCTGGCCGGGCGGCGGACCGTACGGTCCCTGCGGCCCGCCAGGCGGCGGGTAGTTCGGTGAGTTCATGTGCACCCCTCGCGCGACATGCCGAGAAAGTTGAGAAGCTTGTTCGAGAGCAGCAATGTACGCGACCCCACCGACAGTCGTGTTGGGCCCTGGCAAAGTCCTCACAACGGAACGTCCGGCGTCGACAGCGCGTCACCGATCGGTCGCTGAGTGCCTAACCTGTCGGCGAGCCAAGGCAAATCGTGAGCGGCGGCTGCGGGTACGTCATCGGCGTGACCGTCGTGTCCGGGCACTGCGTCTCGTCGTCGACGCCGTCGATCACCTTCAGCACCTTGTCCGTGGCGTCCGCCGAGGTGCAGTCCACCCGCTTGTCCTCGGAGTCGCTCACGTTGAGGCAGTCGCCCTCACGCACGTTCAGCTGGAGGCACAGCAGGAGCTGGCCCTCCTCGGTGTAGGACACGTACTGCTCGTTCGGGCAGTCGCCGGTGTCGGTCTCCTCGCGGGTCGCCACCTTGTAGATCGCCTCGTCCGACGAGCAGTCCACGGTCTCGACGTCGGCGTTGGTCGAGCTCGCCACGTTGACCTTGATGCAGTCACCGGGCTGGGCGTCGATGGCGTCGCCAGAGCCCTCGGTGGTCTCCTCGGTCGTCGTGTCCTCGGTCGTGGTGTCCTCTTCCGAGGAGCCCGTGGACTTCGCGGAGGTGGTCGTACCACCGGCGGTGTTGTTGCCCTTGTCCTTGGTGGCGAAGTAGATCCCGACCGCGGCGCCGCCGACGACCAGCACCCCGATGACCACGAGCGCGATGATCATGCCGGTCTTCTTCTTGGGTGGCTCCGGTGGCATGCCGCCGAAGCCACCGCCGTACTGGGGGCCGCCCGACTGCCACTGCTGGGTGGCGCCGTACTGGCCCCCGTACGGTGGCTGGGCCGGGGTCGGGCCGCCGAGCTGCTGCGTCTGGTCATTGCTGTTACCGAACGCGCCCTGGCCGCCGTACTGGGACTGCTCCGGTGGTCTTTGTTGGCCATACTGGCCGAAGCCGCCTCCCGACTGCTGGCCATATGGGTCCTGCTGGCCGTACGGTCCCGGCTGGTAGGGAGGCGTTGTCATGCCCCGCAATGTAGCGCTGTGGGATTGAATACGACCAACCGGTTGTTGTGACATTTGCTATGTCAAACCGAGGGGATATCACAAACAGTGACTGATGGGCCGCTGATCGTCCAGTCCGACAAGACGTTGTTGCTCGAGGTCGACCACCCGCTTTCCGACGACGCGCGGATCGCGATCGCGCCGTTCGCCGAGCTTGAGCGTGCGCCGGAGCACGTGCACACCTATCGGGTGACGCCGCTCGCGCTGTGGAACGCCCGCGCCGCGGGCCACGACGCCGAGCAGGTCGTCGACGCGCTCACCGTGTACTCCCGGTATCCGGTGCCGCAGCCGCTGCTCATCGACATCGTCGACACGATGGGCCGGTTCGGTCGGCTCCAGCTGGCCAACCACCCCGCGCACGGGCTGGTGATGACCACCATCGACCGCGCCGTGCTCGAAGAGGTGCTCCGGCACAAGAAGATCGCGCCGATGCTCGGCGCCCGCATCGACGACGACACGGTGATCGTGCACCCGTCGGAGCGTGGCCGGCTCAAGCAGGTGCTGCTGAAGGTCGGCTGGCCCGCGGAGGACCTGGCGGGCTACGTCGACGGCGAGGCCCATGCGATCGAGCTCGACGAGGCCGACTGGCAGCTGCGCGACTACCAGCGGCGGGCGGCCGAGGCCTTCTGGGCCGGCGGGTCCGGCGTGGTCGTGCTGCCATGCGGCGCCGGGAAGACGCTGGTCGGCGCGGCGGCCATGGCACTGGCGAAGGCCACGACGCTCATCCTCGTCACCAACACGGTCGCCGGCCGGCAGTGGAAGCGTGAGCTGATCGCGCGGACGTCGCTGACCGAGGAGGAGATCGGCGAGTACTCGGGCGAGCGCAAGGAGATCCGCCCGGTCACCATCGCCACGTACCAGGTGATGACCCGCAAGTCGAAGGGCGAGTACCGCCATCTGGACCTGTTCGACTCGC
>Ga0307512_10002177_pt1 | contig 25593 bp, 30 predicted proteins | sample 14_EM_MG_FD_200267 | JGI IMG/M metagenome (GOLD analysis project Ga0307512, IMG submission 200267) | Populus trichocarpa ectomycorrhiza microbial communities from riparian zone in the Pacific Northwest, United States - 14_EM | ecosystem: Host-associated > Plants > Roots > Unclassified | place... | reverse complement strand
CAATGGCATCGACTTCCTGCGAGAGATGCCAGTTTGAGATGGCAGCTCTCTGGCTCAAAAGTAGCGACCAAGTCGAGTTGGAGAACCGTAGCCAGTAAAAAGCCGCGGCTTAAGTAAGTCAACTTGCAGCTACACTACTGTAGCTGTCCTTCGAGAACTCGGATATGCCATACGGAGTACTGGCCCACTAACACAAGTGTTCACTGTTCAGTGGAAAATTGAACGGAGGGACTTGTATGGCCCTCGCTCAGTGACTACACCTCAGGAAGAAACAGTCCGACGTTACCCACCGACCATCGGCCACTCGTGCTATCAACGATCTTCGGTCATAACAGCCACAAATCAGAAACTCCCATGGCAAAGACGCGGCCACTGTCCAGTCGATCGTTGCATGCTCCGGCTGAGTCAGCAAGGATTGTTGCGACTGTGTAGCGATACACGTAGGACCCTCGTATATGCCGCAACCGCCACGGTAGGTGCTTCGGATTCCTGGGATGAAAGTTCGTTTCAACAGTAGACCCGTGCGATGATGCCACCGCCCCCACCTATAGCTCAAAGGAAAGGCCCAAGGGCCATTCTCGTCCACTTGTTTTATGGGTGATACCGGTGATGGGTTGTTTCATCCCATATGCATGCCCGTGGCCAGCGGCTTCAGGCGACATAGAATAAGTCGAGCACTGCGGCGATGTCCCCCAGAGACCAATTTCAAGTTTGTGTCAAACCCGCATCATCTCAACGCTCATCGCTCGCACCTTGAGTATCGACCTCTCATATGCCATCAGGACGCTTCCGAGTCGTTCCTCAAACTACTGACTCAAGGCGCCTTGTTCCATCTGCTACGACTATGTGCTCTCGAGTGTTCATTCTCATGCCGGCAACCCTAACCCCGCCACACATAACGTGCGGAGGATTATATTCTTTCTGGAGCAGGGATGGCCGAGCTGACTTCCTATGTTTTCTCAGGGATTAGTACTAGCTAGTGGCACAAGGTAGTGAGGGAATGATTATTTCGTAGGTCTTCCGCATTTAAGGGGTTGATGTATCCGTGTTTTGCTACTGTGTCAGTTACTACGCGCAGAAATATAGCCGCTCAACAGGCCGCGGCGGTTCTGGTTATTCGGGCAGAGTGACGAGCAAAAAGTACAACTCGTGGACGCAGAGATGTTGGGGAACTATTGCGAACTCGTACCATCGTCACGCGAAAGCACCACCAGCAAAAAGGTGGCCCGCGTGGGGCGGTGTACTGGCGGTGTTCGGACTACATGATTGTTGGGTGGATGGAAGCGGTGACAGTGCGTGCGGAGGTTGAAGGGGATTCTTCAAGTCACGTTGCGGGCCCGTGGTCTTGACGGTCGTCGTGGGTACATTGTGCGGTTGTATCATTTCTTGGAAGGGGTGATGCAGTTACTGTAAATACAGTATATTCGAAGCGGGTGGGACTGTCGTTAAGCGCGGGTAAGCGCGGATAACGCCGAGTATTGATATCCCTTTCCCTTCCCTCTCCGTCTGCCTCAAGATGTCCGCACACACCCGCGGCAGCTCCAGTTCGACTCAAAACATCGTCGGTGTCCACTACAGGGTGGGCAAGAAAATCGGCAAAGGTTCCTTTGGTGTCATCTTGGAGGGTCCGTCTCCTCCCTCCCTACATCAACTCCCAGAGTCCTACCTGACCTGGCCCCTTATCCTAGGCGTCAACCTGCGCAACTATGTAACCACATCACCGTCGATCCCGGTTAACTGGGAAGCCTACACCGCCCGAACGTGACCTTGACTAATGATGAAATTGAACGTGCCGTGCCGTAGGGGGTACAACAACGAGACTGGTGAACTCGTCCCACTTGGTGTGCTGATGTTCGGAACCAGATTCTCAATGGTGCGTCGTTGGTTGTCGCACGTTGCGTGAGAACCACCACGCTGACAACAGCTTCCGTGGGGTATGTGACAGCTGCCCCCTCGCCTGGAGATCTTTGGCGTTGGTGGTCTTCGGCTTGGCGACTATTGGAAGTCGAAGGGTGGACCCGAAGCCTATTATGGGCTTGGTGCCGAACTTTCCCGACTACTGTATATTTCTTGGTACGTCCGCAGTACCAGTCTCACGGTACCCATGAGATACGAACTTTTGTAGGGCACCGTGACAGGGCCAAACAGCGCAGGTGGACATGCATCGGTCATCTTCAACGAGGAAGTGCAGGTGCGTGGTGTAACTTGGGGTTTCAAAACCCTCGGTTTTTTTCGTGGGTGGGGCTGTTCCTGAGAGAGCGCGCTCGCGTTCAGATCCAACCCACGATGCGATTGGTCAAACCTTTCCTCAAGGGCAAGGTACGGTCATTCGCGGTCCGCCAAGAAGCGAGCGCAATGTACAATTCATGGATACAAAAACGGCTCGCTCGGAAGGTGTGGAACCATTGCCAGTCGCACTATCACCGCGACAGCACGACGGGCAACAATTTCGTGACGTTCCCGGGGCATGTGACCCTCTTCTGGTGGCTCGCGCGGCGCGCTCGGTATTCAGACTACGTGATCATTGGCGGGGAAGGGTGGCGGCGCGTGCGGAGGTTGAAGGGGATTCTTCGAGTCGCGTTGCAGCTCGCGGTCTTGACGATCGTCGTGGGCACATTGTACGGCGGGAAGCGCTTGCATCAGTTCTTGGTGATGCAGTTGCTGTAAATATACCGTACTCCCACCCATCCTGGCGCCCTGGTCGTTGAAACTATCAACATGCGACATATTTCAATCAGACAAGAAACGTTAATGTACAGTAGTGGCTGCCACTACATACTGTAGTCCGAGTCTGCGTGGATCATCTCGGGTATAGGTAGGTACCGGAACGTAAACCGGCGTTTGAACTCAATTGAGTCTCAACTTCTCTGAAGTCTGAACCCGTTCAATTCCACCGGGGACGCAAATGGCAAGATAAAGATGGAAGCATCTTGACCCAACTGTAGTCTCGTCTCTGTTCTTTCTTTCTGAGTCTATCCCCTGTAGTCCAGCAGTAGCCAGAATTAAAATGGCAGCGCAGCTTGCTGGCGGAGCGTTGCCGGCGGACCCCAACTGACACAGCGCTTTGATTGCGTACATGTGCGCAAGTCAACAAGTGTACGACACATCGTGGTAGAGCGATGATGCACCCGACTACATCTAGTCTAACGCCGTGCAGTGATGAAGTTGCCTGATCCCTCATTTCAAATTCGAATTACCGTTCGTGCTCCTGTTGCAAATTTTTCAGCGTAAATGCAATGCTCGTTCAATTCCTACCTGACTTAGTCACTCACAACCACCATGTCCTGGTCATGCGCCGTACTGTACGCTGCCACCTCAGGCCAGTGTTCATACGTTCACTGTTCATGCGCCACTGGCATGTGTTGCATTCTGGCTACTATAGTAGCCAACCCCAAGGAGCAGCCACTTCTCGGCGTCGGGAACACCCTCTATTTGTTGACTTTTTTTTACTTTTTGCGTTTTTTTTTGCTGAAAAAATGTAGATTTTAGAAGTGGAGAATTGAATGGAAGGTGTTGTCCAGCCGCTCAGCGCTCAGTGACTACATACACCTTAGGACCAAACAGCCTGATGTTACCCACCGACCACTGGCCACCCGTGCTCGATCAACAGTCTTCGGTCACAACAGCCATTGCAAGGAGGCGGCTACTGTTCAGTCGATCGATGTAAGCTCCGGGTGAATCAGCAAGGATTTTTGCGACTGAATGTTCCTTGCGTAGCAATACACGCATGCCCCTCGCATATGCCGCAGGCGCCAGGTGCTTCGGATTCCCAGGATGAAACTTCGTTTCAACAGCAGGCTCGCACGATGGTGCCACCACCCCCACCTATATCTCAAGGAAAGGTCCAAGGAGCATTTTCGTCCACTTGTTCTGTGGGTGATGGGTTGTCTCTTTCCATGCCCGTAGTCAGCGGCTTCAGGCGACATACAGTAAGTCAAGCACTGCGGCAATCTCTCCCCGAGACCAATTTTGTGTCAAACACGCATCACCCCACCGCTCCGCCACCCTCTAATCGCTCGCATATTGAGTATCACGACCTCTCATGTGCCATCGGGACGCTTCGTTCCTCAAACCGCTGACTCAACGCTTTGTTCTATCTGCAACTCTCGTGTTTTGGCTGCCAACCCTAACCTTGCTACGCATAATGTGCGGAGAACTCTATTCTTTCTAGAGCAGAGATGATGAGCCGAGCTACTTTCTGTGTCTTTTTTTTCAGGTTAGTATTAGCTAGTGGCACAATGTCGTGAGGGATTACTTCGCAGGTCTTTCACATTTAAGGGATTGGTGTTTCCATGATTTGCTTCTATGTCAGTTGCGCGCACAGTAACCGCAGAAATATAGCCGCTCAACACGCAACAGGAGGCGGCGAGTCTGGTTATTCGGGCAGAGTGACGGGAACAAAGTACAACTCGTGGATGCAGAGACGGTGTAGAACTTTTGCAAACTCGTACTATCATCGCGAAAGCACCACCCACCAACGGCAAAAGGCACAGGGCTCTCAATGTTCGGACTACATGATTGTTGGGGGGAAGCGGTGACAGCGCGTGCGGAGGTTGAAGGGGATTCTTCACGTTGCGGCTCGTGGTTTTGACGGTCGTCGTGGGTACATTGTGCAGGGGGCGGTTGCATCATTTCTTGGAAGGGGTGATGCAGTTACTGTAAATATATTCGAAGCGAGCGGGTGGGAGTGTCGTTAAGCGCGGGTAAGCGCGGATAACGCCGAGAGTTAGAGACAAGAAGAGTTCACTTGGCCCGTCTTGCGGTCGAATATTATCCAGCCCCTGCTGCAGCGGGTATTAATATTCCTTTTCCTTCGCCGTCCTCTTCCCTTTTCTCCTTTCCCTTTCCCTTCCCTTCCTTCCCATTCCCTCTCCGTCTGCCTCAAGATGTCCGCACACACCCACGGCAGCTCCAGTTCGACTCAAAACATCGTCGGCGTCCACTACAGGGTGGGCAAGAAAATCGGAGAAGGCTCCTTCGGTGTTATCTTCGAGGGTCCGTTTCCTCTCTCCCCTACATCAACTCCCAGAGTCCCACCTGACCTGACTCGTTATCCTAGGCGTGAACCTGCTCAACTCACAAAGCGTGGCCATCAAGTTTGTGAGCGACGTTCCTTTGTTGCGGCTGCGCAGCCCATTGTTTTCGCTCTGACGATTCGGCAACTCTACAGGAGCCCAGAAAGGCAGAAGCGCCTCAACTTCGCGACGAGTGTCGGTCGTATCGCATATTGGCTGGTTGTGGTGCGTCTGGCTTTTGTCGCTTTCGCCGCGGTGATATAATATGGCATTATCCTCATACCCGATCCTTTGTACCCAAATACCAGCCGGTATTCCCCAGATATACCATTTCGGACAAGAGGGTTTGCACAACATTCTGGTTATTGACCTGCTGGGGCCCAGCCTCGAGGACCTGTTCGATATGTGTGGGCGTAAATTCACGATCAAGACGGTGTGCATGGCTGCGCGGCAAATGGTGCGTTTGTTCATCCGCGCGTGTTTCGCCGCGCCTTCTGATGGGCTTTTGTATTATAGATCACTCGTGTTCAAACGATACATGAGAAGAATTTGATTTATCGTGATATCAAGCCTGATAACTTCCTCGTTGGTCGTCCAGGGACAAAGGCTGCAAATCGTATGCGCCTCCTTCTCCTCTCACTCTGATAGTTCAACTGTTAACTTTGTTACCAGTGGTCCACGTCGTGGATTTCGGAATGGCCAAGCAATATCGCGACCCCAAGACGAAGCAGCACATACCTTACCGCGAACGCAAGAGTCTAAGTGGAACGGCGCGATACATGAGCATCAACACTCACTTGGGAAGAGGTGCGACGATTATCCCGTTTGAGCGCGATTCAACCACCCTGATTCCATTCGCAGAACAATCTCGACGTGATGATCTCGAGTCGCTCGGACACGTTTTTATGTACTTCCTACGCGGAAGCTTGCCTTGGCAAGGACTCAAAGCGGCGACGAACAAGCAGAAGTACGAAAAGATCGGTGAGAAGAAGCAGACAACCCCCATAAAGGAACTTTGCGAAGGCCATCCTGGTAAATTAAAGCAACCTTATGACCTTGTTTGGCGACTTCTGACGTGTCTCTTGTGACGCACAGAGGAGTTCGGAATTTACCTCAATTATGTCCGGAAACTTGGCTTCGAGGAAACGCCGGATTATGAATTCTTGCGTGAACTCTTTGCCAAAGTGATGAAGAATAATAACGATCTTGACGATGGCGTTTATGATTGGAATATTTTAAACGGTTTGTTTGTTTTTTCAATCAATTTAAATTTTTTTTTTAAATCATTTACTGACCTCGACTATCAGGTGGTCGTGGTTGGGAAGTCTCGGCAGTAAGTTCCTCTGGCCGTTCACGCTACTGTGAATCATCTGCTCATGGCCTCCTAGCAAAGCAAAAGTCAGATGCTTTCCCAGGTTCCAAACGCTGCACCTCCTCAATCACCTCAGCCGGATCGTCGAAGAGATCTTCAACGTCGGGAATCCGAACGTCGCAGGGCATCCAAGGTGATTCACCTCTTTGAGACTGAGGCATTAGACAAGCGTTACTTAACCTTAGAAGGCACCGCAGATGCTCGCCCCCGTTGGCAGCAATACTCCAGGACAATCTACACCTCTTTCGGCTGCAGCACATATCAACGTCCCCGTTTCGGCGATGCACCGCAACAGTCACAACCCGAGCCCGCACCATCCCTATGCCTCAGGTGGCTTCGAATACCCCCGCGCCGAAGTGAGCGAAGATATGTACAACCAGCAGCAGTACAGTCGAGCATCTCCCATGATGTCAAGTGCGGCACCTCCGGCTATTAGTCCGGTACGTGCACGCGCGGGCGACGTTGGTATGTCGCATGACAGAATCGCACAGGGTGGCGAGCCGCCACAAGAGAAGAGTGCGCTCTGGAAGGTCCTCACATGTAGCTGTGGCTGAGCCAAGTCCCGCCTTTGGTTCACCTGCAATTCTTCATACACGAGGTTTATCCCGGCGATCTAACCAACTTATCGTTGATTTTGTCCCAATGCTTCACGAGATCCAACTGCATTGTTCATCCACTCTTCCGTTCCCATTTCCCGTCCTTCCTTATATACCCTTACGTCTCTAATCGGTCCTCGCCGGTATGCGTGTTGCTATGGGTGCTGGCTCTAATTCAGATTACGACAACTATTTTCCGATTATCTGTGCGATATTTGGGATTTTTTTATGATTCCCTTTGGACTGGCACCTGGGACAACGGCACAGCTGTTAGCTATGCTATGACAACTTGGTTATTTCCATGTACATTCCCCATTGACTATAAACGATAAAGCCTAAGGAACCTTGGGTCCCTTAAGTGTACAGCGGAGCAAATATATGTTGATGCCAAGGAAGTATAAGAGGTAAACAAATTGTGGCATCGATAGCGTGGGGGTATCTGTAAAACCATAAAAGGGAGAAGAGAGCGAGACCTCCTTCCCTACAAAGCGGATAGCACGAAAGGACGCATATGTGGCAAAAAATGAGAACGTATCAACCAAACCCAGTAGTACAATCTCGGTTCAATCTTCATCTTCCTACCGCCCGCCACGCACGTCGTCGGCGGACCCGTACCCGGCATAGCCCCTGCTGTGGCCCGAGCCAGGGCTCTGGCTTCGGCTCTGACTCTGGCTCTGGCCATGATGCCGCCCGGTGCCGTCGCTCGGCGGCGTAGTTAGCCACCGGAGCGACTCTTCGCTGTGCCCGGGCGAGTGAGTGGTGTAAGTAGTATTTGCGTAGCGCGCGTCGCGATACCCGTCGTCATGCTCCGCCTCGGAGCGCGCGGGCGGCTGTCCACCACGATGCCGCTCGTCGTCGTCGTTGCGGTCCCGGTCTCTGTGATCGTGGGGGCGTCCGTGAAAGCGTGGAGGCAGGGCTGTGCGGTGATCGCGCTCATATGTTTGGGGACGGGGGGCATTCCAACGTCTTTGGGGCTGGGAAGACGATGGTGCTGGCGATTCCGAGGGCGATCTCTTCATCCGGTCTGCGTGGGCGTGTGGATGTGGATGTTGGTATGCATTGGGACGTGGGCGTGCGTCCGTGGATGGCCCAGGGTTCGAGTCGGGGTGTGGGTATGCGTGGGAATGTGATGATGGCGTGTGACGGTGCTGTTGCTCGGGAGGTGGCGCGTGTCCCTGGGAGTCGTACGCGTCGCCGTGTCGGGGCGTGACAGCAGGGGTAGAAGCGGGGATCGGGGCAGGTGTCAGCGTTGGCGTTGGCGTGAGTTCGTGCGTTGCCGATGTGGGAGTAGAGGGCGTTGCTGTCGCCGTGACTCGTACGATCCCGTACCCTTCTGGGAGGGAAGGGAAGTAGGACCGTGGGACGGGGGGTCGATTCCCTTGATAACCTCCGCGTGCACCGCGCCCACGGCCTCGGTACGGACGATACCCGCCTCTGTGGTACTTGTGGTTCTAGATGGATGTGGATCAAGAATCGGATTCAGCTCGGAGGGGATGGCCGTAACGGCTGGCATGCAAGACGCACCGGTGGCCCGTGATGCTCATAGTTGTCGTGATAATGCGGATGCGGCTTGTTGAGGTCTGCAGGAATGTAATCATCACGATGAGCCCAGTCGTTCTCGCTGGCGGAATGTTCGGGTGCAAATGGTGGATTTGGCGGAAATGAGGCGGCACTGGGCACATGGGCTGGCGGGGGCGCCGGTGTGGGAGGATTGGCACGCATCCTTCCCATTTCCTCCAAGAATCGATCTATGGGTCCCTGAATGCGGCCCTCCGACCTCTCCAACAACTTTTCGAACTTGACCTTCAACTCGCCCGTCATCTTGGAAATCGTGTACTCGACCCTCTGCAGATCCCTCTTGGACGACTGAACCGTCTGGGATAAATTCCGAATCCCATCCCGGAGTTCCGTGTTGTCTTGCACTAACACCTCGATTTTCCTATTTTGCTCCGCTATCGTGGTGTTAAGCGTTTCGATCTTGGAGACTGCCTGGACCAGCGAGCCCTCCAAAGAAGCCATAGATTGAATGAATCGAGGGCCTTCATGTTGGGTCCTCTCATCGCTCTTCGCAGATGTCACAGGTCGTGAAAGGTGAGCAGCACCAGGGGACGATTCTGGATGCTCGGCGTTCGTCTGCATGCCCGTTCAATTCAGCAGGTGTAATCCATCCTAGTACGACACCACGGACCTTTCGTTTCCGTTCTGGTGGTGCAACTCCATCAAAGACAACAGAGTTACGCTTACGTTTCGTAGATTCGATCGTTACGGAGGCGGATGACTGAGATTTTGCTGACGTCGATAATCCTGACTTCGTGGGCTCTGTGTCTGGTTATGTATTAGTGGGTATCCTAGGATGGGCGCTGGGGGCTTACCTCGTGGTGGTGGGGACTCTTGCCCAACCAGAGTATTACTAACGCTATCTTCTGGACCAATGTCGGTAAGTGGTGACGGTGACCCCCAATCGCACCCATCTCGAGGAGGGAATGACATATCCATGTCGTCGGATGAGCCTAGGACCTTGGTGGTTGTGAGTAAAGGGTCGGGATGCGGGGCCATCTTATCAAGGGAATTTCACGTACAGCCACTGACATGGCATCTGATTTGAGCCTATCGTACCAGCCAAACTTAATATGGGAGACGTTCAAGGGTTGGCAGTGCGGGTATGACAAGGCTGTGATTGCAAGTTTCTGTCCCATCAGCTTCGCGATGCTGTCACCTGACACTTCGGCGGCTAGTATCGCTTCCTTGTCCGATGCAAGTGTCTTTCTCCTGGCAACATGAACGCTGTGGAGCGGTCCGTGGTCTCGCGACATCTTGGAAAACACGATTGCTTCCGACGAGTGGACACCAACCTCGGCAAGGTCAACAAAAGAACGACTTTTGTGACATTTCAGGCAAAGCAGAGTGACGGCATTGGGGGGTGCATGAGGCCGCGCCTTTACATGACATTGAGCTACGCCCTGTGGTGGCGCGAGTATGACAAATCTCGTACCTTGTTGGTTAAGCGCTCTTTCCGCCACTTTTGAATGACTGTCCCTGCCTCAAATACACCCGTCACATTATTATCCAAGACTCTAGAACTATGTGAAAGAAGGGTCAGACCGTACGAGGTGTGGAAAAACATAGAAAGAGCTTACTCAAGTCCGACCTCGGTAAATATCTCAATGCCAATACTTCTAAGTGCCCGCACAGCCCGATTATAATCAGTGTACAGGAATTGCAAGGGCCAGCACTGTACAGGTTCCATGAGCGCCCCACAACGGCAAGACCGTCCCTCTGCGTAGCACCCGGGACAGATATGCAAGCCGTCGCTGATGTTCGATGAATTCTCGTCTGAGAGTGTACAGTCTTTGCAGCAAAAGAAGCTGACGAAGATATCAGAACCACAGAAATCGCAGCTGAACGCGGGATAGCCTTCTGTCTCGTATACTTTGTGATTAAAATCCCGTACGATATGATACAGGATTTCCGCGTCGGGATGGTACTCGTCTTGTATTATTTCCTGAAAGAGCTTGAGTAATGTTCGAACATCGTTGGCAAGTTGTTCGCGGAATACGTTGCGACTGCGCAACTATTATTAGCCTTGTGCGTTGTTCAAGTGAAGATGCACAAAACCTAGCGTCACCACCTTCTTTCGCTTCGTCTTCAAGGAGCTCAGTGTTTCGGCGGAGCGTGTAATGAATGATGCTTTTGGTGCGGTAGGTCTCCGCCCGGCACACCCTATCAAGTGAATATGAAAATATCGGTCGCCTCTCGCAAACGTGTCCTACCGTCTGTAGATCGGAAGCTCGTGACGTAGCGCAACTTGGGCACTCCTTACTGTCATCCGTGACCAAGACATTTTCACCGTGAGACCACCATGGTTGACGACTTGATGACAACTTCTCGGTGGTACCAACACGAGGTCACCAACCTTCTGCTCGGTGATATAAATGTCACAAGGTGCCGCAGAAAATTCTTCAATCGACATCACATGGGATTCCAAATCTAGTTCATGGCCCAAGGACTGAAAATACTTGGCCATACACGAAGCGGCAGAACTCTTGGTCATAAACCAAAAGGCAGATCCGCCATTTTCAGTATAGCACATGAGATTGTGTCCAAAAGAGGCGCAGAGATCTTTGTGGCATGGCGTAAATGTATCGCCTATCCCTAGGTAACACATCAGAGTCTCTACACGGCTCTGTGAGTGAAGATGAGATCGCCCACGAGAACAAGGAGAACACACTCACAGACTCGGGAAGGTTTTGCATTATATCAGTTGGGCCATGTGGACAGAGCGAACGGGGAATCGGAGTTGTAGTGTCCAGCCACTTCTTCCATTCGCGAGGGCACTCCAGGTCTTTGGCATACCATCGGGAGGTTTCTGGAAGATAAATTCAATTAACCGGCGGATGAGAGGATGTGAAGAGATTAACCATCCACGCTGGAATAATGATGAATGTTTTTTACATGGTCCAAAAAGTCCACGAAGGAGACGTCGAGATCCTGGCGGTTATGCACGTTCCTGACCTGTATCTCTGGGTAGGACGTCACGATGGCCCAGCTATCTGACTATTTGCCGAGCTCACGCTGTTTCGAGTTGTCTCGTAGCCATTGGATGTCGAACGTAGTAGTAGGCCAAGTCTCATGCTCGTGCATACCCTCGATGACGAGAGGCACCCCCGAGGTCTCGTGTTGGTGAATAGTCGCCTCCAGATTCTGGTCAGAAACAGATACACGGGGTATTTCACGAAAGCGAGGCCCTCGCGTAACGAGTTGGTTCAGAGACCACCCAGCAGAGGTGAGAAAAGGTTCTTGGGTCATCTTCTGCTGCGGTTGGGTGGCAGGCTGAGACCCGAAATGATGCCCCGAACCCAAAATAAAAAGGCGCGTCAATAACCAAGAAGCCGTCACGGTCACGTGTATAGACTCCGATCTAATCTCCGTGTCTCCGCTTGGCGAAAGCTGCTGAAGGCTGATTTACGTTTCTAACCATCGATATCAAAGGGTGATTTAAGATGTTGTAATGGCAAAGTAATAGCCAGATCGGAGAATCGCGAGATGAGACAAGCAGTCTCTTACAATGGGCATGGTCGATGGGTGCAGATGTAACTTCGATATCGATTGCCGTCACGATGTGGACCAATCCACTAACTACTGTATTAATTTAGGCGGTTCCTCAGTTCATCAAAGCGTCTGAAAATCACTCAGATTTGGGTGTCGTGGACCACCACCTGATCTATCCCAGCAGTGGCGGTTTGCCCGTAAGAGCGGGGGGTGAAAATGAAGGATGCGATCACGTGAGCGGATCTCACAATCAAAGTTGGCCGGTTTCTGGTCGCGTCGCGCCAATTGCAACTCGTACGGCATGTCCCATGTCTCATCCTCCTCGCCTACTGACCTTGATATCTGGGAATTTGTCTCTTGCTCAAAATGTCATCTAGCCTTCTCGTCGGATCCCACTGTCCCCCCACAAGTCCCATTTTGGCTTACGGAATGCGGACATGTCATTTGCAACCTCCATCTGAGTATGTGGCCATCATCGTATCAACGACGTTCGGACAAGTCGACAAGGATCTGTCTCAGATACTGATCAGTCGTGCGGCGAATGCGGTGCTCAGCGGATACAAATGATAGCCCTTCAGCGAGAAGTACCCTCCTGCCACTTTGTCGCCCTTACAAGCACCTGAAAAGATTGCGAAGCTAGATCCTCCGATGTCTAATTGGTTTAGTTCAGTACCTCATGCGATGGATACCCTCTCTTATTCTATTAAGGCTGGTATATCTACGGTCCTCCACTGTCGCATAGCTGATGATTTTCAGTTCCAACAAGATATGCTAACTTCGCTTATCCGGTTTCTTCGTGGGAAGATTGTTCAACAAAGGGATGCTCTTCTTCGTTCAAAGCAAGAGCGCGACGAGCTGAAGAATTTAAGGAAGTGCGCAAGGCACGTGCTCCATGTAAATTCGTAATTGACTTGTTGGAAGGGTCGTCGAAGAACTCCGTGCGGAGAACCAGCAACTACGCTTATATGCTGGTCTAGATGGTGGCGGGTCTAATAGTGCCACTAATTCCAGTGGTAAGCGTCAAAGAGTAGACGCATACAAGTGAGGTTTCTTGGGTCTGAGGGTTTATCTTGCTCACTCCGGATATCGTAACGTAATCCAGCGCCAATGGAAGGAACCTGTCCAGTCCCCGCTCAGTGACCACACCTTTGGGCACAAACAGACTAACGTTACCCGCCGACCATCGGCCACCCGTTCTCGGTCAACGACCTTCGAACACGACCACCACAACTCCGAAAGACCTACCGCAAGGAGGCCGGCCACTGTCCAGTCGATTGCGGTATGCTTTGGCTGAAACGACGAGGATTGTGCTTACCTTTGCGACTGGATACTCACCTGCGTAGGCAATACGCGTATGACCCGGCCCATATGCCACAGCAGCAAGGTAGTTCGGATCCCCAGCAGGGAACTTCGTATCGAGAGCAGACGCGCGCGATGATGCCGCCTCCGCCCCCGCCAACAGCTCAACGAATGTCTCAAGGGATATTCCCATCTACTGGTCCTCCAGATGAAGGTGTCGTCTCTTCTCACGCCCGTCACGGTGGTCAGCGGCTTCCAGGTGACATAAGCCAAGCACCGCGGCCATCGCCCCAGGAGGCTAATTTCATGTCAAACGCTCCCCACCTGACTGCTCCGCTACCCTCTAATCGCTTCGCGCCTCGAGTGTCGACCTCTCATACGCCTTCGGGTCGCTTCGTTCCTCAAACCCCTGACTCTAGACGCTTTGTTCCAGCTGCTACGACTACTGGGTCACGCGTCCATTCTCGTGCTGGCAATCCCAATCCTGTCGTACATAACGGGCAGAGGACACCATTCTTTCTTGGAGCAAGGATGGGCTGAGTTGACTTTCTGTGTCTTCTCAGAGGCTAGTGGCATAGGGCAGTGACAGCATAACCAGATTTTCGAGTCTTCCTCATGTAAGGCATTGATTCCGTGCAATTTTTCCATGTCAGTTACGCGCAGAAATATAGACGTTACATAAGCTGCGGTCCTTGTCATTCGAGCAGAGTGCGTGACCCGAATAACAGTGACTGGTATCTCATCATATTCGCTCTGCGTTCTCTAGGTTACGGATAGGAATTCCCGTTTACTCATTGAGCGAGTCGGCCACTGGATCAGGGCTCGGACTAGGTTCGACGGACATAACTTAGCAACTTGGTAAATGACTGTCGGCGAGAAGCCAAATTCTCCAACTTCCCTCGCGCAGCGATGTTATTGTGGTTTGCAGTTGGATTCTCCATGGGATAGATGTCTGAGGCTATAAAGATGGAAGTAACGTCATCGTCGTTTTGGCGACAGGATCTGTTATTAGGTCGGCACTAACAATCGCGCCACGGCTCGGAGCACTCTCCAGAGCCTTCAAGCTGTCCCACGGTACGGTGACAGTTGGCCCCTATCCCTATCCCTGTCGTGATTACGCTTGAAGCCGGAAGATCCAAGATTCAATATTCAAACCTCGAGGGTGCGTGACGCGAATCGAATACCAACAGGAGCTGATGTCACATTATTCACCCTGGGAATTCTGGTTTGCTCTTTGACTGAGTCACCCACCGGATACGGCGTAGCTTTGACGAACATAGCATAGCAACGGTGAATGCCTTCAGCAAGATACCAATTCTCTATCAATGCGCAGACTGAGGACCAGATATCATTTGTAGTTCGCCTATCCTATCTTGTACCTACTGCCCTGGACGGGCGATCTCTATGTTGCAGGCATCGAATCTAGCTACCCTTGTGCGCAATCTTTTGTTCCAACAAACAAACGACAACGTAAAATTGTACCCATGAGTCCCCACAGCCAAAGGAATCTGCGGCAAGATGGAGGCAGGCACGCTTTTCGCGGCTACGGGAACTCTGATCCCCGCATGCCGTCTGTCGTATCGTCACGGTAGTGGAGCGATGCCATGATGCGCCGGCTTCAACCAAACCGAATGCTCTATCCTGTAGTCATGTAGAGTTCACCCCACTCCACGTTACCATTCGCCTGACATAAATAACTGTGTGCGTCCTTAAGTGAAATAGTCAGAGCGACCGCAGCACCCATACAAATCCAACTCGAATACTCACAAGTACCACAGTATCATACGATCGTCACCGTCACGCGCCATAGTGAACAAAATTCACCCATTGTTCAAGCGGAAGTTTCTTCTTTTTCCTCAGAGCCCGCACAGCATCCCGAAGTGCCCTTGCAGACTTCTCATAGTAGGGAACACCCGGTTGATCAGTCGAGAACATCGACTTGTAGAAACGCTCGGCCAGATCACTTCCATCTTGGTCCGCCATCGCCCACATCGTCCCGACCACGCTTCTGAATCCGCAGTATTGAACCGCTGCCGTTAGGTGGAGTCCCTCGTCTGCGATGCTGCCTTCTGTCAATTCTGCTGTGTGGCAAGCCGAGAGGAATGCGAACTCGGCATCGGGAAGACGAGATCGCACGATGTCAAGGAGTGTGAGGCGATTATCTCCATGAAGCCCGAAAAAGGTTTCGAATGGCTTCTCTGGTACTAGGTTCCCGTGGCATACAAAATGGACAAATCGGTGATCCCGGAGGCCCTCTAACACGGCAGAATTCCTTGCCCTTTTCCCCACAAGAGTTGTCACTTTTGTATCGAGGCGTTGTATGGACCAGATCTCAGGAAACGCATGTTGTAAGGCATCATCGGGATTCGCCGCAAGTAGTATTGAAGGTTTCTCCAATGACGATTTGCCGATTTTTCTGGATTCGATGAGTGCAAATAGAGTTGGAGTATATGAAGAGATGTACAAGTCAGAGAAATAGCGTGGGACCCCATCATCTGATGGAATAGGGCCCATCGCATGGAGGGGAAGTGAACAAAAGACAGATGTCGGGCACCACCATATCCGGGATTGTTCTAGTATGTTCAGCCTGCGGAGTTCCTTGATCACCGGTTGGCCTACGAGCTCATAAAGACCTTTGAGTACGGATCGCAAAGCGCGCTGGTATTGCCTCGATTCGAGGGGATATTCCTTACGCGTTCTCACTAGCCGAGTCCTGAGTTCGATTGCACGGTCATAGAAATCCTCATGGGTAGTGATGAGTAAAGGGTTAGTGTTGTGGAGGACGATGAGGATGTCAGAGCGCCACTTGCAATGGTTGATGATGATTACCGGCCCACCCGCAGCAGCAGAACGGAGATCATCGAACGATCGCGTCTTCATAAAGCCCTCGAAACCTGGCATCGCCTGTATCTGCGAAACGAGCTCGCTTCGCTTCGCCAAAAGCTTCCTATGGGACACGACAAGTCGGCCGAACTTGTCCATTCCCTCGCCGTCTTCGGGCCCATCCTTGTCATTCAGGACTGTACCTGGAGGAACGGACGTCGTCAGTGTCTCGAGTTCGCTATTGATCGCGGTGAACTTGTTTGCCAAATGAGAATTGACTGGAAGTTGGTTGATTGAGGGACGCAAGCCTCGCAACTCAGACCAGATTAGGGCTCTTCCTCGTTCTAGGGTCTGGATTGCGTTCTTCAGTTGGCCCCTGCCGACTTCATACGAAGCATAGTTCATTGGAAGCTCCTCAAACTCAGAGCGGAATGCGAGAAGCTGAAAATGCTGCGTTTCGAGGGTTGGAGCATATAGTAACGTGTCCTCCATCAACATGATGGCGGTCTCATACGCGGTTGAAGCGGTAGGGTGCCTGTTGAGTCGTGCAATAAGTGTCCATTGGCATGAAAGCATGAATCGCTCCCGTGCGCCCCCGTGTGTATCTTTGGATGCCATGGAATACAGTTTCATGGCTTCCTCAAAGTCGTCCCGTTCTCCAGAAAGTTTTACGCGGACCAATAGAGCGTTAAGAAGCTGTCCCATGACGTGGAAGCGCATGTAACTTGGAATTGGCATACTGAACATATCACGGAATGTGGCAACTGATTGGTCGAGGTACTCAAACTTATCAGTACACTCGAATGCATGGAAGAGGACGTTGCCTAAAGAGATGGCAGAGTGAAATACGAGATCATCCCTTGGTGGATTTGAAGCAAGGAGAAGTCGACAATACTTGATCGCGTCTTCGATCTCCGCTAAATCTGTAGTGGAACACACGGATTTGAGTGCCTGAAGATGCTCCTCCTCTCCTCTCCCCATCCACCAGTGAGTCTTGCCAGCGGTGGAATTGGTGAGAAGCGATGCAACAAGGCCGGAGAATGACGGGACATCAGTAACTTTTGTAGCACCGGACTGTGCTTCTTGAGAACCTTCGGTGACACCAAAAGTCAATGAGCGCAACTTCATAATTGGTGCCAACAACTCTGTGATCGTGCGGCGTCTGAAGTCATCAGTGGAGGATATTCTGAGGAACGAACGACAGCGGTGGATCGCCTCTTCGAACGACTCTGGATTCTCGTATATGCGGGCTCGGTTCCATGCAAGTGATGCAGAGAAATAGGCAGCGTCTTCCAGTATGGTCCTGGATGATTTCCATTGGATTCGGAAGAGATTATTTTGTCGAAAATAGCCATCGCCTCCTCGTAATCTTCGATTGCATGAGTCGCTACGAAGCGAGTGAAGAGATGCCCGGCAAGACTATAGGCCAATTCACGGGAGTCTATGCGTTTATTTGCGTCCCGGAGGCATTTAATCAGTTTGTCTGAAACTTCCAGTTCCGAGGATTGTTCGTGATCGGTAAAACTGGCGGAAGCCAGGGCTCTAGCGGCCCTCGATAAGTGCGACTGTGGAACATCGGAGGCAAGGAGCTCGCGGCAGTGGTCCGTCATCTCGTCAATGTGCTTCACGGCATCGCCAATACCCGCCTTCACCTGAGAAGCCAGCGCCACTACAAGGGATGCTCGGACCTGATTGGATGGGACATCGAACGCTTCAAGTGGCTGTGATTGTAGATAGCGAAAATACCCTGCACAGTACTGGGCATCACTGGGTTGGTTGAAGTGATCGGAGCGTTGAAGAACCACGGATGCGAGGAGAAAGAAAGTCTGAACGATATTTTCACCATCTATATCCCAGGAGACACGTGAAGCGAATATCGGTTGTGTAAAGTGGAAGATTGCCCTGTCCAAGTCCTCCTTCTGATCCGACCGCACATAGCGATTGTTGTATAAGCGAGCCAAGGCATGGATGTGTGAAACGTGTGAAGGATCAGACCGGGGTAATGACAAGAGAATATATCGATGATGAGAAATTTGGTCATCGATATCAGAGGTAGACCCCACAGCTGTCAAATGGGAAAATCAGCCACAGCTGCGAGTATTCGAAAGGGGGCCGAGATTGAGCCCAGAACTTACGGCGAGCACCCGCCCTCAAAATTTCTATCTCCATCCCAGGGTATAGATTGTCAGACCGGACAATGGGTTTGGTTTATTTGGAGGTGGAAGGCGAAAACCTCAGGGTGTCCGGTCGTTTCAGATACTGTGATATTTGCAATACTCGGTAAGTTAGGATGGTACGGCCAATGCGTGTTAAACATGTGTCCACGGACGGAGCCATTGTTCAATTAGTATTACGGCATTTAGCTGCGATCTGATTGGCTTGAACCGTGATTATGTCAGCATACACATTGCTTCTGCAAGCGTGAATTGAGAATTGCTGCAAGCCTGAGGTCCACTGGCGGAGAGATCTGCATGCGTTTTGATACGCCACTCATTGACTATATAATGGAGGTGTCATTATCATCAGGACTCATTCTGTGGCTTCGTCCGCCATGCAGCTGTTGTCCAACTTGTCCTGTACTACAGTACTAGTGGTCCCACGGGCAAGCTTGAGATGTCGCACTGACATGGACATGGACCCGCCTTTTTGCATCCGACGGGTCCATGTCTCATGACTTACACTCATGCATCGCTTTCACACCATATCAAAAAAAAACTCGGTCTGGCTGAGATCAGCACTTTTTGGCCAACCCCTAAGCCCCTATGGATTCTGTCGTCTATCATGGTTCGCTTCTCCAACTTTCTTTACCTTACGTTCACGGTCGTATCTCTGTTTGTCCCCGATGCCTTCTCGCAGGTTCCTGCTCCTGCTTGCTTTCAGACGTGTTTGCAGGCGGCTGCGCCAAGCTCGGGCTGCTCGTCGTAAGTCCCCGTTCTGTTTAGTCGTGCGATACGCACCTGAAGGGCTCAATACTTGTTCCCCCTCGTTTACAGGACGGATGCCAACTGCGTCTGTTCCAGTGACACGATCGTCAACTCGGTGGCGGCGTGCTTAGTACAGACATGCTCGCTCGCCGACTTGCAAACGGCCCAGGCGTACTTCAATGACCTCTGCTCAGGTTTGTCCTTCACCTTAATGATCGTGACGTGGACAGGAAATTACATTAGCTCTTCATTGGCAGGGGCTACCTCCTCAACGTCTTCTGGTGAGTCATCACAGCTGATGCGCGAGCGGCTAGTTGTGCTGATTGGTTCCGAAATTGGACCAGTTGAACCCACGACCGCATCGCCTACCACTTCGGAATCCCCGACGCCTGTTAGTCACGCCAAGCGGTGTCGAACTGCTCCATCGTTCACCAGCTTTGGATCTGCGCTCGCCCTTGCGCTCGTGGGTTGGTAATTTCGCTCTCGCTGGTGCCAGAACGCTATCATGCCGTGTAGTTTTCTGGCCAGGCGCACCATGTCGGCCTAAATGTTGTTACTGAACTGTGGGCTTTCAAAGTTATCTCCTTGTTGACGTTAAAAAAAGGACATGACGCATTGTCTCGTGGTGGTGTTATTTACTGTCAAACATGTATTATCATTATCTGTGTTTTACAAGTAGTGGCATTGCCTGGTTACTTATTCGCGCATGTCCACCGCCCACCGTGACTGCCGGCCGCACAGTGCGACCGCCGGGGGCGCAGGAAGTGCGCGTGCGCACTTTCACCCACACAGGCGGGCATCGACATTTCTTGTGAATGCGGGACGCTGAAATTGAGGACTTGGTTCCGGGGCACGTTGGGCGGGTTTGCCCGCGCAGCGATCGGAAGTAGGGTGACTTTCAGTCGATTCAGGACCAACGACAAAGGCTGCTCATAAATCGGGAGCACGACCACGGGTTGATGAGATGATGGATCGACTTGCCCCTGGACCCACCTCGGCAGTCTAAGGAGGTGTTTAGCGGGCGATAAGGTCTCCAAGATTGGCGTCAGGAACGGTGTGTGGAATTAGCGCGGACTAAATCAGGGCGGATTGCGTTTTGCTCCAACGGAAAGAAGCGACCGAGTCGCAAGCGCAGTCCCAGTGTCCACCCACGATGGTCAGCTCGGCCGTTCCACCCATTCACATTTTGTCTCCCGTGATACTGAACATTACCGCGGTTATAAAGATGTTCCCCATTTCCCAATTCCAGTGTATGCTGTGACCGATCCACCCGGAGGGGCTCGGCATGCTGCGGGACGGGGATGTTTGTTCAGGTTTGTCAAGGGCTGTAGCATCCCGCTCCAACAAGACGACTGCGCAACGGCGGCAACGCTGTCTCTTATAACTTTCATTACCAACCAACTCCTCCACCCTGCGCCCCCATGACTTCATATCCTACTGGAGGACCTGGCCTTTATTATGGAGCCGATCCGCAGCAGGGCGTTTACCATGGCCCACCGCAATTTGATCCGTACAACACGCACATTGCACATGATGCTTACGATCAAGGCGACTACCGGGAACCTTACAAGGATGAACTTGAACCCAGTTATTCGCTACCACAAGGACAATCAATGGATCCGCTTGAACCTAGCACTAAGGAAGAGATTTCTTACTATGCCGAGGAGCCAATCTCGACTCCTCGAAAACCTCGGTACGTGTGGTCTGTAGCGCCAGTGCGCTCAGGGCTCACTCAGTTATGTGTTGGGATAGGAGCGCGAGGAATCTGAGAGCATGGAGGTACCAGCAGGGTCGCCGCCTTTGGACTCAGGTGCGTTGGAGTCGCGAATCACAGTCAGGAAACGTCGTAGATGCTGAAATCCATGACACTTTAGGGGAGCAGGCCACGATGCATCTGTCGATTCTTCTTTTGCACCGTCCTCATTACCTTATTCCTCGTTGCCGGCATTGTTCTTTGTCTCGCGTTGGTGCGCTCGTGTTAGTCATGCCTCTCAAGTATGGTTTATTCATTACCGTTTCTAGTGGATACAACCACCGAATATCGTCATTGGAGGTGATAACAATAACACAGTAAGTTTTGGTCGTACTTCACGGACTGGGCCAAGTCTGACGCAATATACATTTAGTCGCCAGTCATCGCCCAAGGCATCAACCTCCTGACAGACGGATTCCAAGTAAACTTGGGTCTCCCAATAGAGTGGGTACCCCGAACCCCCCTGTCGCTCCTAGCACCAATTATGATTTCATCGTCTCCACAGGGTCGTCAATCCAAATTACTTCTCCGTCAAACTAAAGCGTGTGGAAGCTGATGTGAGTCCCGACACCCTCACGACCACCTGTAACCCTAATGCAAGTGTAGATTTTTTACCCTATCAACAACACCCGTGTTGGCAGTGGGTCGGTTTTGAATGTCAACTTGCAGAGCCACGCAAGCACAAGCTTCACATTCCCATTCGCGCTCGTCTATACTACAACCACCGACCCCAGCGATGCTATCATAACCGATATCGCGGGGAAATGCCTCGCTTCGCCACAGCGTGATCTGACAGTGAATTACAGGATAACAGTCGCCGTGAGGGTCTTCTTTATCACAATTTCGCCAACCATCAGCAACCCAATTACGTTTGCTTGTCCCCTATCCGCCGACTACATCACGGTCAGCTTGCTCGTTACTTTCGGCTGTCAGCTCATTTTGAAGTTGACATTCTTTGCTTTGAACAGGCTCTAATCCAACAGCTCGGCCTCCAGAGCATCCTCGGCAATGGTTCTAGCTAGGGGGTCGTCGATGCGTAGAGCGCGACGAACCCCGTGTAGACTGTTAGATTAAAAGTTTATGACAGGACTATCACACGATTTTGTCTTATGTATGCATTCATGATACGGACGGTGGACACGACTGGTATATATTCCGACTGTAATACACGACGCGCTGCTGGTTATCGTGGTCCTGGGATACGATTACGATCGTGTGTTCCGATCGCGACATGAGAGAATTACCTTCTTTTTTTTTTACTTCCGGATGTGCACGATGGTCTAGCCCGCGTAGAGCTGAATCGGTCCATAGAGCCATGGAGGGTGAATATCACTGGGTGATCGCCAAAACGAGTTTCAGTTTCGATCCCCTCATGCCTGACGATGTAGGCTCCTTTGGCTCTCTCCAGGCGGCAAAAACCCACGAACATGATTGGAAATCCGCCCCCCCCCCCAAAAAAAAAGGGGGGGACAAGGATTTACACGTGTGTTGTCTGTTGAGATGGGCGCATGGAGCCACTGCCAAAATTAGCTACTAGCATTTGGGCAACGTGCCAGGTACTACAGTAGTACGTGGTCTACTGCTCCCTGTGCCGTTCCTTTCTTTTTGAAGGATGATGCTGCTGCCACCTCCGGCATGTGAATGGACAAGTGGACAGACTGTCTGTTCGGGGTTCGACTCTCTTGTCATGGATTCTATATATCCAGGCAATGGGAGAGCAAGGGGAATAGATCGGAAAACCTGGGAGATTTAGGTCTGTCTGGAGGTGGGTGCGGGAGCGGGAGAGCGCCCGAGTACAGTACAGGCACACCTTCTATGGGACGGACGGGAGATCTTCGGGCGAACCCCCGACTTCTTGGGACCTTATTGGCTTCCTGTCAATATTAATTTCATACTCGCCCCTTGACCTCGTCCTGTGGCTGCATTTCGTCGATCAAATTATCCCTTGAAAGCTGAAGCAATCCACCCTAGCAGTAGACCCAGATAGGACTAGAATGTATCAAACAAGACCCACGTCGCATCCCCATACACCAGTACTCTACTACTAGATCTTGCATGTTCGATTCTGTCTCTAAGAGCTGAGACGGCGATGAGGAAAGAATAGCTGTTTTTGTTAGGGGCAGTACCGTACCTCTTTGCATTCTTTGGTGTATTAGTGCGAGGAACTTCCTTGGCCATAGTGTAGGTTGTTGTTCACCGTCACAGGGGAACAATTATCGGATGACAGTTGAGTTTCCAGGAGGACACGCAGTCGAATGTCAATGACGTCACGTCCGATGGCACCGCACACCACCTTGAGCTTAAGCATAGCGTACGTGTTCGATATAAAGGACAGACCGTAAAACAAGAAGACCAACTAGGGGAACAAAAGCATGTCCCTCATCCTCAATAACAACGTCAAAAACCTTGTACGCCAACTGATCGCGCGTCCTAAAGGGTATTCCGGATGTCATTAGCGAGTGTGTAATATGGAAACCCGAAGACAGCGTCAATACTGGGTCTAAACACGCGGCTGCGTTGCGTATTAACTTAACCCCATATTATATTCACAATACTCTATCTTCACTGAGGAGAATCCGCAGCCTCGGCCTCCTCAGCAACGTCAAGGAATATATCAATGAGCTCGCCGCCCTTCGAGTTAAATTGTAGCTGCACCTGTCAACGAGTTAGAAAATGACCAACGGGCCAGATAAATCCGACATCGAAGTTGGCAGGAGTGCCACAGGAAATATACCTACCCGACCTATCAGCGGTTATGCCCCAAGGCCGAGCGAGATCCAAATAGCCCTCGAACGACTACGGTACAGAGGTGACAGCCCTGGACAGGGATAGGTTGACTCCACTGCATTACGCATTGCGGTGGGGTCATCTGGATCTCGCTCGGCCTCGTCGTCGAGCACGGTACCGACGCAACAGCCGCCGCAACCCAAGCAGAGGAGAAGATAGTCTCCGCTGCATGGGGCGTGGTGACGAGTCCAAAAGTCGACCAACATCATTCGACGGACATACTTGCTAGAGTCGATCTCGTCATAGTATTTGCTCGAGCCGAATGTCGTTGTTGCCTTAACGTCATCGGATTCGGTACTACGTTAATCTGAAACGACTTGAGAATTAGACAATCCGGTTTGCCTTGGATGTTGTGCGACGTGCGTTCGTAGGTCCCATATGGGCTCCTAGGGAGTTCCTCCAAGGCTTGCCGGATACGCGCGGGCAGGCGACCCCGAAGGGATTCCACCTGCGAGAATACTCATCTAAACCTGCATTACAAATATGAGCAAGCGTAGTGGGACATCCGGGTGTTTATGTCTTACATTCCGTCTGCACTTTCGTAAGCAGGTTTGCCTTCAGTATTCCATTTCTTCATCTTCGGGTACGAGTGGACAACGGATCTGACGTAGTTAATGATGTCCGCTCTCTCGTCGTGCAGGGGAGCAGTGAGGAAAGGGATAGGATAAAGGAGAGTTGTGATGTCAACCTTGGGTCGGCCCGTGATGCAGAGGTGGATAGTTTGGAGTTGAAAGTCGACGAGCTCCTCCAAGAACACCAACCAAGACCTTTTCGCGAAGGGGAGGGATGCTGCATGTGTCTGGAAATCCGTCTAGTATGGGGAGAACGAATACGGATTGAAGTAGAAGAATCATTCTGGGAATAAGGATATCATGAAGAGTGAGACGTTGTGGTAGAGGGGAATGGCGAATACACAGCTTCCCCATAGTCGATCCCTTCACGTTGAGGATAGGTTCTAGTTAAGAAAATTCCCATGCGCCTCGCCTATGAAAAGACCAAGGCATCGATCAGCTACAACCAGGTGAATAGAGGACGGACAGTGATTTCTGTGAGTGCTTTAATTGATTATGCGACGCTCTGCCAGGAAAGTAAAGCAGGCAGGAAAATAGTGAGCAAGACGTCGTATGATTTTCTCTCCGCTCGATGCTCCGCTCGATGCAAACACCATACAACAGAGTATTATATTAGTCAGCAATCCGCTCCTTTCTCAGTACTATCGTAGTGCTTCTACCTCTGGGCAGGCATACAGTACTCCATTGCATATAATATCCAACAAATCGAGTGTGGAATTCGCCAGAAAGCTCCTTGAGCTTGGCGCGGATGCGTCAGCTCAGGCTCAGCACGGGAAGACTCCGTTGCATTGTGCGTCAGGTAGGGGTGATATACGAGTCGCTTGCGTCGATGTGAGAGCCCAATCCAAGGATTAGGTGTACCCCCGTTGCATTGTGCATCGTCCAAAGGGGGTGTGGGAATCGCTCGCGTTCTTCTCGGGCGCGGTGCAGATGCGACAGCCCAATCCATCTCCCCCCTCGCATTGTCACGGTGCGGCCGCCGGCGCTAGTGCCTTGGAGAGACAAATTTGGGCGTCAACTTATCCAAGCGCTCCGTTCACCACCCATCTCTCACCTTCCACATTTATCACGGAGCACAATGTCCAGTACCCCCTCCCCGTCCACCTCGCGCTCAAACCTTGATTCCATGTTTAACGCCGCTCTCCAAGCCTACGAGAAGACCGGGAAAGGCATCACCTCGCATCCTCTTGCTACCGAACTTCAATCCTGCCATTCTCCTGATACCGTACTCGCCGTTCTTCGAAGGCAAATCCCCGCGCTCAATCAATCACAGAGTGGGGAAGAAAGATTTGCAAAATGTCTCACTCCAATCATCAACGTTCTATACGCGTTTACCGCCACCCTTGACGATGGTGTTGGTCTAGTGATTGTCACAATGTCATCCTGTTGAAAATTTGTGCTCT
>Ga0307512_10002176_pt1 | contig 25595 bp, 23 predicted proteins | sample 14_EM_MG_FD_200267 | JGI IMG/M metagenome (GOLD analysis project Ga0307512, IMG submission 200267) | Populus trichocarpa ectomycorrhiza microbial communities from riparian zone in the Pacific Northwest, United States - 14_EM | ecosystem: Host-associated > Plants > Roots > Unclassified | place... | reverse complement strand
CTCGAACGCGGGGTGTTCTGCTCACTCGACGACCTCAAGACCGCACTCGAAGAGTGGATCAAGACCTGGAACGAACAGGCTCGGCCCTTCAAATGGACCAAGACCGCCGACCAGATCATCGACCGCATCTGCCGCTACTGCGACAGGATCTCCGGACCGGGACACCAGGCGCTGCGCACCGGCGTGACAGCCCGCCCGGCCGCCGCGCCGCCCCGGAAGGTTCCGGGCAGTGCAGGACGCCGTCGAACTCCTTGACCAGGATGACCAGGATGCCGATCTCGGGCTGGTTGATGATCGGCTGCGTCCAGCTGCTCTCCCGCCCGTTCCAGGACGTGCGTACGTGCAGTCCCTCGACCGGGAGGACGTGGATCGGTTCCTTCGCCTGACTCGTGCGCTGGATCGGACCACGCTCTGCCTGCACCCCGATCGCCCACCGCCGGAGAGGGCCTTGAGGCAGGTGCGCGGACGGCGCCCGCATCGCTCCAGCCGGTCTTGAGCAGCGGCGTCTACCGTCGTCGGCATGGATCTCAGTGGCCTGGAAATCAGCGAACTCGCCCTCCCGGACGTGTTCCTGGTCTCGCCCCGGGCCGTCGAGGACGACGTCGTGGTCCGCTACGAGACGTTCCGCCAGGACGGCATCGAGGAAGCGATCGGACGACCCTTCGCGATCCGGTACAGCGATCTGTCGGTCGCGCGGCGCCGGGTGCTGCGCGGCATCCACGGCACCACAGGCCCGGACAGCCGTGCCAGGCTGTTCGGCTGTGTGCGGGGCGCCGCCGTCCACGTCGTGGTGGACCTGCGCGTCGGGTCCCCGGACTACGGCCGCTACGAGACGGTCTGGCTGGACCACCGCAACGCGTCCGGGGTGTTCGTCCCCGAGGGTCTCGGCCACGCCTGGCTCGCCCTCGAGGACGACACGGTCGTCGCCTGCCACAGCTCCCGGCCGAACACCGCGGGCGCCGCCTACACGGTCAGCGCACTCGACCCGGCTCTCGCCCTGCCATGGGGGCTCACCGAGGCTCCGGTGATGACCGACGAGGACCTGGCCGCGCCCACCGCGGAGGAGGCGCTGGCCAGAGGACTCCTGCCGGCCTACGAGGACTGCCTTGCGCTGTACGGCCGTTCCGTACCCGCCACCGACTGAATCACCGAGGGTCCGGCTCCCCCCTGCCGGACCGGAGGCCCCGCGTGCCGTGAGGGACACGCGGGGCCTCCGCCATGTCCGGGGTCGTTTCGCCCCGGTCGGCGGCCTGTCCCGCGGACCACGAGCGGACCATGAATCCGTCACACCCCGAGCAGGACGGAGACACCCGGCAGAGGAGGAGTGACGCACTGTCCGGGCGGCGGGCCGCATGGGAGGTTCGAGGTCCGACGACAGAGACAAAGGGGGGCCGCATGCGAATCTTCGTTCTGGGGTCTTTGGACGCCGAGCTGAGGGGAGTTCCGATCCTGCCCACGGCGGCGAAGCCGCGGCAGATCCTGGCGCTCCTCGCCATCTATGCCAACCAGGTCCTGCCGGTCTCCGCGCTGATGGAGGAGATCTGGGGTGATGCCCCGCCGCGCAGCGCGCTCACCACGCTGCAGACATACATCCTTCAGCTCCGGCGCTGCATGGAGAACGCGCTGGAAGGAGAGCCCGGCGGCTCCAAGGAACTGCTGCTGACCCGGCACGGGGGATATCTCCTGCATGCCGAGCCGGGCAGCATCGACGTACACGAGTACGACCGGCTCTCCTCCCTCGGCCAGCGCGCCTTCGACCGGGGTGACCATCAGCAGGCCGCGGAGCGGTTCCATGAAGCCCTTGGCCTGTGGCGGGGCCCGGCCCTGGTCGACGTACGCACCGGGCCGCTGCTCGAGATCGAGGCGATGCGGCTGGAGGAGAGCCGGCTCGGGATGCTGGAGCGCCGCAATGACGTCGAGCTCCGGCTCGGCCGCCATGCCGAACTGCTCACCGAGCTCACCGCGCTGACCGCCCGGCACCCGCTGCACGAGGGCCTGCACGCCCAGTCCATGGTGGCCTTCTACCGGGCCGGGCGCCCCTCCGCGGCGCTCGATGTCTTCCAGAACCTGCGTACCCACCTCGTGGAGGAGCTGGGCATCGAGCCCTCACAACGTCTGCAGCGTCTGCAGCGGGCCGTGCTCGGAAGCGACCCGGCGCTGGACGTCGACGCCGGGACCGGGCGGGTGCTCGACCGCTTCACCGGGTGACTGCCCAGGGAGGAGTCGTGCGAGTGCTGTTCTCGGCAGGCCTCGGCATGCCGGCCGTGCTGCGCCTGGTGTTGCTCGCCAGGGCGCTGCAGGCGGCCGGCAGCGAGGTCCGCTTCTGCTGTCCGGCCCGGGCCCGCTACCGCGTGGCCCGGGCCGGACTCGTCCCGGTGCTGGCCGATCCGCAGCAGTTCAGCCGTGCCTGGCGGCCCGACCTGGTGGTCCACGATCCGCTGTGCCCCGACTCGACTGCCATGGCGGCCATGTCCGGGGTGCCGACCGTCGGCTATCTTCCGTTTGCCCAGCCGCCGTTGTCGCCGCGGCCGACCGTCTGGATCGACCCCTGTCCACCGCCGCTGCGGGGACGACCGGAGCCCGGTGCCTGGCATGTGCGCTGTGATGCCTACGAGTTGCCGGGGAAGCCGACGCCCCCGCTCGCCGGGCTGCCGCTGCTTCCGCGCGTCTGTATCGCCGGGGTGCCGACCGGGACCCGGCCCGAGGACCGGCGCCGTGCGCGGCTCTTCCGGCGCGTCGCCGAGGGCGTCGAAAGCCTCGGCCTGCAACTCCTCGTGCTGACCGGCGACGACCACCCCTGGAGCCTGCTGCTGCCCGGCTGCGTCGTCGTCGTGCACGGCGGGGACGAGGGGGTCGTGTACGCGGCCGCCCGGTTCGGGGTCTCCCAGCTGGTGCTTCCGGCGGGGGAGACGGAGCGGCAGACCGGGACGCGCCTGGAGCAGGCCGGCATCGGCCGCTGCCTCTCCGAGGACGAGCTGGCGGGCGACCCCAGCATGCTGCGGCTGCGCTTCCACATCGCCGAGCTGGTCAACGGCGGCCGTGTGCTGCCCATGGCCGCCCGGCTGGGCCGGACCATCGCCCGCATGCCACAGCCTGCGGACCTCGTCCCGGGCATCGAGGCGCTGATGCGCTGACGTCGGGGAAGAAAATGACGGGCCCGCGCCGCCGGGGGAAGTACGGCGCGGGCCCGTCGGTCAGGACGCCCTGTGGGCGGGCCTCCCGGCCGACGGTCGGCGCCCATGCGGTGAGCAGGAGGCCTCTGTCCTGGCGGCCGGGGGAGGACCCCAGTCTGCCGACCGGGTCTGGAAAACGGCTCGAACGCTGGTCGGCAGAGCGTGCGCCGGTCAGCGGGATCCGTCGGGACGGTCCGGGGTGAGTCGAGGCGGCGCCGTCCAGGTGAGGCCGATCGACTCGCTGGAGATGGCGGGGCCGGCCCAGGGATCCTCGCCGTGGATGTCGAGGATCTGCTCGCGCAGCCACAGGTCGAAGGGGTCCTTCGACTCCGCCCAGCGCTTCCTGGTCCGCTCCGGGTCCGTGGTCTCGAAGTGCACGATCACGTAGTCCCGGTCGGGCCGCGGGTCGATGCGGAGCACCTCGTGGGTGATGCCCAGCCTCCGCCGGGAGGCCTCGTACTCGCGCCGGCGCGGCCCCTGCAGCTCCCGGGTGAGCCGGTGCCAGGCCATGGGCTTGCCGTTGCGCAGCGGTACGGTGCGCATCACGGACCGGGCGCCCTCCACGGCGCGCCGGCCGCCCTTGCGGGGCGCCAGCATCCGCATGCCGAGCGCGGCGAACAGGTTGGACGCCACACCGTGCGCCCAGCGCTCGGCGATCCTGCCCTCCTCGTCGAACCGCCAGATGACGATGCCGACAGAAAGGAACGTACGGCCGGTGGGCGCGATGCCGAGCAGGTCGCCCAGGTGGGTGCCGCGCCAGGTGTTGTGGATGACGACCAGGTCGTCGTGTGCGCTGATGTCCTCGATGGTGACGTGGAAGTCGGGGAACGCCGCACGCAGTCCGGCGATGGTGTACTTGACGCCGTCGGCGCCCCCGGGCGCGCCGGGCAGGCCCTCGTGGTCGACGACGTCCGGCCGGTAGAGCTCGTCCACGAGCGAGAAGTCGCCCTGGTTGACGAACTCGGCGAAGACGCGCCGGATGGTCGCCTTGTTGCGTTCCTCGGTGCTCTCCCACGCTGTCCGCGTCGGGTTCGTGGTGGTCGCGGTGGTCACAACAGCAGTCCTCTCCTCGTGAGCGGGTACGAACGCGCTCACGCCGCGGTGGCGGCGGCGTCCGCGGCCCACCGCGTGGCGTAGGCGACGTGTTCGTGTTCCGTGGTGTGCAAGGTGCGGGCCCAGCCGAGTTTCAGCAGCCGGTCGCGCAGCCAGATGGCGGCCGGGTTCTGCAGGGCGCCCATCACGCCGATGCGGTGCGCGAGCAGCTGCATAGGCCGGGTGCGCTCCTGCCGCTCGGCCTCGTAGGCGCGCAGCGCCCCGGTGACCGTGGCACCGGGCGCGGCGAGTTGTTCGGCCAGTACGAGGGCGTCCTCGATGGCCAGGCAGGCGCCCTGCCCGATGTTGAAGCTGACGGCGTGCGCGGCGTCGCCGAGCAGGGTGACCCGGCCCCGTCCCCAGACCGGGTCGGGTTTGCGGTCCACCACGTCGCCGCGCAGGATGCTCTCCGGCACCGTGGCGTCGAGGATCTGCCGCACCGGGTCGGTCCAGCCGGCGTGCCGGGCACGCAGCATGTCCAGGGTCTGCTCGGGCGTGCCATCGTCGCGGCCGCCGGCGGGGCCGTTGGCGACGCTCATCCAGTGCACGACGCCGGGGGCGATGTCGTAGTACGTGAAGCGGGTACCGGGACCGAACAGGGCCTGGAAGGTGCCGGGCGGGAACTCCTCGGGACTCATCCTGGCGTGGCCGCGCCAGGCGATGTAGCCGGTGTAGTCGGGCGGTTGGGGGCCGAGCAGCCCGGCGCGCACGGCGGAGCGGACGCCGTCGGCGCCGACCAGCAGGTCGCCGTCCTGCGAGGTGCCGTCGGCGAAGTGGACGCTCACCCCGTCGGCGTGCTCGGTGTACCCGGTGACCTCGGCGCCGGTGACGACGGGCGCGGTCAGGGCGTCGCGCAGGATGCCGTGCAGGTCGGAGCGGCCGATGGCGACCGTGGGCTGCCCGTAGCGCTCGACGAACTCGCCCACCGGGTAGGTGCCGATGACCCGGCCGGTCGAGGTCGCGAAGTGGCACACGGACTGGGCGGGGGCGATCTTGGCGACCTGGTCGGCCAGCCCGAGGTGGGCCAGGGCGAGCATGCCGTTGGTGAAGATGTGCAGTCCGGCGCCGCCGTCGCGCAGTTCCGGCGCGCGCTCGAAGACGACGGAGTCGATGCCCTGCTGCTGCAGGGCCAGTGCGGTGGCGATGCCGCCGAGCCCGCCGCCGGCGATGAGGACCCGGCGTATGGGACGGAGTGCTTGGACGGACATGGCTTTCTCCCGGAGGTCGGGGCGGATGGCTCGAACGGTGGGTCAGCGGGTGAGCTGGGGCATCTCGCTGGCCGGATAGCGGTCGCCGGCCGTGATGCCGTACGGGGCGATGGAGTCGATCGCCGCCAGGACGTTGTCGGAGAGCTGCACGTCGTTCGCGGAGATGTTCTCCTCCAGGTAGGTGCGCCGCTTGGTGCCGGGGATGGCGACGACGTCCTTGCCGCGGGAGAGCACCCAGGCGAGCGCGAGGCGGCCGACGGTGGTGCCGGCCGCGGCGGCGAGATCGCTGAGCCGGTCGACGACGGGCAGGTTCCGGCGGATGTTCCCGTCCTCGAAACGGGGCGCGATGTGCCGGAAGTCGAGGCCCTCGGGGATGTCGGAGGTGCCGCGGATGGTGCCGGTCAGAAAGCCGCGGCCGAGCGGGCTGTAGGCCACGAAGCCGATGCCCAGCTCGCGCACGGTCTCCAGCACGCCGTTGACCTCGACGTCCCGGGTGAACAGCGAGTACTCGGTCTGTACGGCGGTCAGCGGATGCACCGCGTGGGCGCGCCGGATGGTCGCGGGCGCCGCCTCGGAGATCCCCAGGTGCCGGACGAGTCCGGCCTCCACGAGACCGGCGAGCGCACCGAAGGACTCCTCCACGGGGATGTCGGGGTCGACCCGGTGCAGGTAGTAGAGGTCGAGGTGGTCGGTGCCCAGGCGGCGCAGGGTGCCCTCGATCGACCGGCGGATGTAGTCGGGGCGGCCGTTGACCCGCCACGTCAGTTTGCCGTTGTCGATCTCGCTGCCCACCTTGGAGGAGAGCACGACCTCGTCGCGGCGTCCGGCGACGGCGCGGCCGATCAACTCCTCGTTGGCGTACGGGCCGTACATGTCGGCGGTGTCCAGCAGGGTGACGCCGAGTTCCAGCGCCCGGTCGAGGGTGGCGGCCGCCTCGGTCGCGTCCGCCTCGCCGTACCCGATCGTCATTCCCATGCAGCCCAGACCCTGGGCGGACACGTCCAGTCCGGGCTTGCCCAACGTGCGTTGTTCCATTGCCACTTGATGCCTCCTGAAGTTGCGTCTGATGAGTGAGAGGGCGGCCGCTCAGGCCGGGAGCGGTGCCTGCCAGGTCACCGAGAGCCCGGTGTAGACGTACCGGCTGGCCTCGATGCCGAGCAGCACGATCCGGTCGCCGGGCCGGATGCGCCCCGAGGTCCAGCCCGCGTCCAGCGACAGCGGCACCGCGGCCGAACCCGTGGCCCCCACGTCGGCCAGGTTCTCCACGATCCGTCCGGTGAGTGCCTGGTTGTCCTCGGCGGAGAGTCCGGCGGCCTCGTACTCGTCGGCGAAGTAGTCGGCGTTGCCCTCCGGCAGCACGATCGCGTCGAACTCCCCGAGCGCCCGGCCCTCCTTCCGCGCCATCTCCTTGATCGCGCGGACGAACACCTGCGGCCCGAACGTGGAGGTGCCGGGCACGTCGATCTTCATCTGGATCAGCTGGCGCCGGCGCAGCTGCTCCGCCTGCGACACGTCCGTACCGCCGCCGATGATCTCCATTCCGGGCTTGCGCAGGCCACCCACGCAGGCGTTGACGAAGGTGGACTCGTCCGCCGACGCCCCCGCCGGCTCGGCCCGCAGCACCACGGCCCCCGCGCCGTCGCCGAACGTGTAGAGCGTCAGCCGGTCCCGCATCCGCACGCGCGCCGGGTCCTTGTCCAGGAAGAGCGGTGCCATCAGCGGCGAGACGGACTCGCTGCCCACCACGAGGGCGGTGCGCGCCGTCCCGTCGGCCAGCTGCCGCCGGGCCAGGTCCAGCGCCTGTACCCAGCCCGCGCAGGCCCCGCGGATCTCGATCGCGGCCACGCTCTCCAGGCCCAGGTAGTGCTGCACGGTGGTGGCGACGTTGGGCAGCGTGTACTCCGGAGTCGCCGTGCACACCACGATCAGGTCGACCTCGCCGGGCTCCACACCGGCCCGTTCCAGGGCCTGCCGGGCGGCCCGCTCGGCCATCCGGCTGTTGTTGATCACATGCCTGCCCGTGGCCGGGTCGATCATCCAGTACCGGGTCCTGACCTGGATGCCGTCGAGGACGTCGTCCGGCAGCGGCCCGACATGCTTCTCCAGCGTGCCGTTGTCCAGCGGATCACCGGGCAGATAGCGGCCGGTGGAGAGAATCTTCACGTCGTACGCGGTGGTCATCGGCCGGACTCCGTTCCTTGGAGGGGGGCGGGGGACAGGACGAGCGAGGTGTGGGTGCCGCCGAGGGACGAGCTGTTGACCAGGACCGGGCGGTGTGCCCCGCCCTCGCGCCAGGCGCCGACGGCGAGGACCGCCGACAGGTGGGCACCCGCGCCGGCCGGTTCGCCGAGCACCCGCTTCGGAGCCTCGAACCGCACCCGGCTCATGTCGAACACCCGTTCCACAGCGGCCTGTTCGGGACGGTCGGCGGCAGCCAGACCCGCCGCGTTCGCCCAGACGGCCGAGACCTGGTCCGGCCTGAGCCCGGCACCGCGCAGTGCCTCGCGCATCGCCCGCTCCATGCCGTCGCCGGACGGGTCCCAGCGGCCGATGCCGCACGCGTCCGACGCGGTCGCGTGCCCCAGGACCACGGCGTGGATCGGGGCGCCGCGCCGCTCGGCACTCGCCCGGCGCTCCAGCACCAGCGCGATGCCGGCCTCGGCGAGCGTGTACCGGCGCCCGGCCGCCGAACCGAACAGCGGGATGCTGCGGTACGCGTCCAGCGTGCCCGGTGAGAACGCCTCCACCGCCGGCACCAGCAGGCGTTCGGCACGCCCGGCGCGCAGCATGTCGTACGCGGCACCCAGGGCGGCGGCGCCCGCCGCGTGCCCCGACGTCAGCGTCGACGTCGGTCCCTTGGTCCCCAGCGCCATGGCGACCTGGCCGGCCGCGCCGTTGTACACGGTGGCCGGGAACACGGCCGGGTTCGCGGCCTGCGCGCCCGAGGACAGCACCGGGACGGTGAACCGTTCGCTGCTCTCCATCGGCCCGATCCCGGTGCCGAGCACCACGCCGGTCGCGGCAAGGGCATCCGCGTCGGCGTCCGCCCCCGCAGCGCCCAGGGCGGCCCGGCAGGCGGCGACGGCGAGCTGGGAGACCCGGTCCATGCGCCGGCGTGCCTTGGCGGAGCCGGCGGCCGAGCGGTCGAACTCGACCCGGGCCAGGCGCAGTCCGTCCTCCGGCGCACCCTGCCGGCGCCCGGCCGCATACGCCTCCCAGAGCGCCTCGGCCCCCTCGCCGGCCGAGGTGATCACACCGAACCCCGTCACCACGACCTCGTCCGGGCCGACGGCCGGAGCCGGCGCGCCGGGGCCGCCGGGGCGGGCGAAGGCGACGGTGGCGTTGGCGCCGGCGAACCCGAAGTTGTTGGACAGCGCGGTGTCCAGCACCATCGGGCGGCCGGTCCCCGCCACCGGGTCGAGACCGCACTGCGGATCCAGTCCGGTGAAGGACGCGGTGGGCGGTGCCACCTGGTCGCGCAGGGCCAGCACCGTGACGATGCCCTCCACCGCGCCGGCCGCGCCGAGCAGATGGCCGATCATCGACTTGGTGCTGGACAGTGAGGTCTTCTCGGCGGCCTCGCCGAGCGCGGCACGCACCGCGTTGCTCTCCGCCGCGTCGTTCTTCGGAGTACCGGTGCCGTGCCCGTTGACGTACCGGACGTCGTCGGGGGTCAGACCCGAGGAGGAGAGGGCCGAGCGGATCGCCCGGGCCGCGCCCTCGCCCTGGGGGTGCGGTGCCGTCGGGTGGTGGCCGTCGGCGGACAGGCCGTAGCCCAGCACCTCGGCGACGACCGGGGCACCGGTGCGCTCGGCCGTCCGCTGCGACAGCAGCAGGAGCATGCCGCTGCCCTCGCCCAGCGACAGACCCGACCGGTCCTTGGAGTAGGGGGCCGCGGGCTGCACGGAGAGCGACTCCAGACTGCTGAACCCGGCGAACGCCGACTCGGTGAAGGCGTCGCTGCCGCCGACGAGCATCGCGTCGGCCCGGCCCGCCCGGATCATGTCCAGGGCGTGGGCGAGCGCGTGCGCGCTGGAGGCGCAGGCCGTGTTGGCACTGAGTACCGGGCCCTTCAGGCCGAAGGCGGCCGACAGCGCCTCCGCGGCGGCCTGCGGCGGTACGAACGTGTAGCGGTGCCAGTCGGGCGTGCGGCCCTCCTGCACCTCGCGCAGGGCGAGTTCGGCGCTGCGCCAGCCGCCGTGGCAGGTGCCGTACGCGACGCCCCAGCGCTCGGCCGGGATGTCCGCGCCGACCCGCAGGCCCGAGCCGGCCATGGCCTCCTCGGCGGCGGCCAGCGCGAAGTCGACGGAGGAGTCACGGGTGTCGGAGCCCGGAGCGTAGTCGTAGCCGGGGAAGGTGGGTTCGGTGATCTCGCCGCCCACGGTGGTCTGGTAGCCGTCCATGGGCAGGCCGCGCACGGGCGAGATCGCCACCCGCCCCGCGCGCACCCCGTCCCACAGGGCCTCGGCCGAACCGCCTTGCGAGGTGATCGCACCCACTGAGGCGATCACGACGCGGACGGTCGGTTCAGGAACGTCAGTCATGCGTCTGCTTCCCTCTCTGGACAGGGCTGTTGGGCCGCTCACGCGGGCCTGGACAGGGTCAGCGCCACGGCCTGCCCCTCGATGCCCCGGGCCAGCGCCATCGCATGGGACGGCCTGGACTCCCGGGCGCTGCCGCGGACATGGTCCAGCTCGCACACCGGGTCGGGGTGGTCGAGGTTGAGCGTCGCGGGCACGGCACCGTGGTGCAGGGCCAGCGCGCACACGGCGGCGTTCAGTGCACCGCCGCCGCCGACGAGGTGGCCGGTCTGCGGCTTGACGGTGCTGACCGGCACGGACCGGGCGGCCGGGCCAAGGGCGGTGCGCAGGGCGACGCTCTCGGAGGCGTCCCCGAGCCGGGTGGCGGAGCCGTCCGCGGCGATGTAGCCGAGGTGGTCGGCGGCCAGCCGGGCGTCCCGCAGCGAGTGCCGCACCGCCCGGGACAGTCCGCGGCCCCGGGCGTCCGGCGCCGGCGGCGTACCGCAGTCGGTGCCGGCGCCGTAGCCGGTCAGCTCGGCGTAGATGCGGGCGCCGCGCCGCAGCGCCGCCTGCTTCTCCTCCAGCACCAGCAGCGCGGCGCCTTCGCCGGGGACCGCTCCGCTGCGTTCCCGGTCGTAGGGCCGGTATGCCTCCTGCCCCCGGTCGTTGCGGGTGGTCAGCACGCCGAGCCGGTCGAGCAGCGTCATCGACCACCAGCTGGTGGCATCGTCGTAGCCGCCCGCGATCGCCACGTCCGCGTCCCCGCGGCGCACCGCGCGCATGGCCCGGCCGATCGCGTTGGCACCCGCCTCCGCGTAGCCCGCGAAGAAGGTGCTGGCACCCCGGATGCCGTACGTCTGCGAGATGTTGAACACCGCGCCGGGCTGCAGCCCTTCGACGAAGAACAGCGGGGGCATGATGACGTCGCCGTGCCGGCCGAGGTGTGCCAGGTCGGCCTTGCCGTCCGGGCGGCGGATGACCTTCAGCTCCTCGATCAGCTGCTCCATGCGGCCGATCGACTTGTTGCCCCCGAGGTACAGGCCGGCCCGGTGGCCGAGTTCGTCGCCGCCGGCCTGGTTGTGCGGCAGCCCCGCGTCGTCGAGGGCGAGCCGGGCGGCGGCCAGCGCGAGGCGGTCACCGCGGTTGATGGTGCGCAGCTGGCGCCTGGTGGCGAACCGGGTGGCGTCGAAGTCGGCGATCTCGCCGCCCAGCCGGGTCTGCAGCGGCGACGGGTCGTAGGCCCGGATCGGGCCGATCCCGGACTCGCCGGCCACCAGTGCCTTCCAGTTGGCCTCGGGGCCTTCCCCCAGGGCGGTCAGCAGGCCGATGCCACTGATGACGACCTGGCGTCCTGTGCCACTCACCGGTGCTCCTCCGTCCAGCTGCGGGGCCGTCATCGCTCCTCCTCCTTCTCCTCGTATCGCCCCACGACCAGCCCGACGTTGGTGCCGCCGAAGGCGAACGCGTTGACGAGGGCGTGCCGCACGTCCCGCTCACGCGCCGTGTTCGGGACGAAGTCGAGGTCGAGGCGGCGGTCGGGCGTCTCCTGGTTGATGGTCGGCGGCACCAGACCGTGGTTGATCGCCCCGATCGCGGTGAGCATGCTCAACGCGGCGCCCGCCGAGGTGAGATGACCGGTCATCGACTTCGGTGAGCTGATCAGCAGCCGCTGGGCGTCGTCGCCGAACACCTTCTTGATCGCCGTGGTCTCCGACAGGTCGTTGCCGTGCGTGCTGGTGCCGTGCGCCACCACGTAGTCGATGTCGGCCGGTTCAAGACCGGCATCCGCGATCGCTTCCTGCATGGACTCGATGGCTCCGCTGCCGTCCGGCGGCGAGTCGGTGACCCGCCAGGCGTTCAGGCTGGTGCCGTAGCCCAGGACCTCGGCGACGATGTGCGCCCCGCGGGCACGGGCAGCCTCCAGTTCCTCCAGTACGAAGAGGACGCCGCCCTCGCCCAGCACGAACCCGGACCGCTTGCCGTCGAAGGGACGGCTGGCCCGCTGCGGATCGTCGTTGTACTCCTTGGTCAGGGCGCCCAGCAGGCTGAAGCCCACCAGGTCGAGCCAGGACGTCAGCGAGTCGTAGCCGCCCGCGACCATGAGCGTCGCGTCGCCCTCCTGGATGCTGCGGAAGGCTTCTCCGACGGCGTGCCCGGAGCCTGAACAGGCGGTGGACAGACCCAGCATCGGGCCGGTCGCGTCCAGCATCCGGGCGATCGCCGCGGTGCCGATGTTCTGGCTGTAGGCCAGGGCGTCGGAGGGGGCGTAGGGGACGAACGCGTCGTCGCGGCCGGTCTCCTCGCGCAGCGCCCCGACGTCCACCAGCCACTGCAGGTTCGGCCGGTCCACGCTCGTGCCCGTGGCCACGCCCATGTCCTCGCCGTCGTACGTCTCCTTGCCGACCCCCGCGTCGCGCAGCGCCTCCCAGGCCGCGCCCACGCCGAAGGTGCCCGGCCGCAGCAGATGGCGCAGGCCGACCGAGCCGGGCACGGCCTCGGAGAGCTGGAAGTCCTTGACCTCGCCGGCGATGGTCACCTCGAAGCCGGTGGTGTCGATCGAGGTCAACTGACCGACTCCGCTGCGCCCTTCGGCCAGCCCCTGCCACGTGCTCGGCGCGTCGTTGCCCAGCGGCGTGACGGCGCCCATGCCGGTGACGACGACCCTGCGGTTCATCGCAGCGCCTCCGTCCGCCTGTCAAGCCTCATGCCGATCGTCTCCTTCTGCTTCAGCTGTGTGTGTGGTGCGGGCCGGCGCCGTGTCGGGAGGGCCGGGCAGGCACACCAGGACGGCGTGCGCCACGGCGAGACCCCCGCTGTGGCTCAGGGAGATTTCGATGTGGTGCATCCCGAGGGACCGGGCGACGGCCTCCACCTCGCCGGACAGCCGCACCCGGGGGCGTCCGTTGCGGTCGTTGACGACCTCGATGTCCGTCCACTCCATGCGCGGGCCCATACCGGTACCGAGGCTCTTGAGTACGGCCTCCTTGGCGGCCCAGCGGCCGGCGAGGTGCTCGCCGGCCCGTCTGTGGCGATAGCAGTAGGCCAGCTCGCGAGGTGTGAACACCCGTTCCCGCAACCCGGGTTGAGCGGTCATCAGCTCCTCGACCCGGGCCACCTCGGCCAGGTCCATGCCGGTCCGTACCCGCAGGGGCGGCGGGGCGGGGCCGTCCGGTGACCGCCCCGCGCCCGGTTCACGCAGCGGCTGTGGCGAGCGCGGCACGCTCGGTCACCAGATCCGTCAGGTTCTGCACGGTGAACAGGGTCAGCACCTCGTCCGCCGTGATCTTCCCGATCAGTTCCTGCACGTCGATCTGCGGCAGCGACCTCTTGAGCTGAGCCAGCCCGACCTCGTTGATGATGTCGTTCTCGTCGGCGAACTCCTCGTCGGGTATGCCGCCCTGGAGCAGTTCGGCGATGTCCGCGACCTTGATCTTCACGTCTGACGCCCGCTCGATGCGGAACAGGACGTCGAGCAGGTCGATGGACTCGGCGTCCAGGTCACCCAGCAGGGTGGCTTCCGGTACGACCTCCTCGAGATCGATGCCCAGCGCGTCGGCGACGGCCTCCTGGACGATGGCGCTGAAGTCTTTGCCCTCGTACGGCATGTGTCCTTACCCTTCGTGAACGGTTGCTGCTGATGAATGGACCGGGGTGGTGCGGCCGGCCGACGGGCCGGCTGTTCATGGGGTGTCAGGACGCCACCGGTTCCTGCCAGGTGTCCGATGCCAGGGCGCCGTGGAGTGCCGTCAGGCGACGCGGGTCTCCGGTGGAGCGGGTGCGGACCTCTTCGAGGGTCCGGCGGGCGAGTCCGCTGAGCACCCGGCCGGGGCCGATCTCGGTGTACGCGCTCACCGGGTGCCGTGCGGCCGTGCGCAGCACCTCGACCCAGCGGACGGGGCCGGTGAGCTGACGCCGCAGCAGTTCACGGGCCTCCTCGCCGGAGCGGACGTAGGTGCCGGTGACCGAACTGATCACGGGCCGGACCGGATCGGCGAACGGCCGGGCGGCGAGCGCCTCGGTGAACTCCTCCTCCACGGCCCTCATCAGCGAGCAGTGGAAGGGGGCGCCCACGTCCAGCGGCACGACCCGGTCGGCGCCGGCGTCCAGCGCGGCCCGGCCGGCTTCCTCGACGGCGCGGGCGTGCCCCGAGATGACGGTCTGCAGCGGCTCGTTGTAGTTCGCGACCTGGACCAGGCCGACGCCCTCGGCGCTGCCGCAGGCGGCCAGCACCTGGTCCGCGGGCAGGCCCAGTACGGCCGCCATCGCGCCGGGCACCTCGCGGGCCACGTCGCCCATCAGCCGTCCGCGCAGCCGCACCAGCTCCAGGGCCGACTCCAGGGACAGCACCCCGGCGGCCACCAGGGCCGGATACTCGCCGAGGCTGTGGCCCGCGGTCGCCGCGGGCCGGTAGCCGGCGGCCTCCAGCAGATCCCAGACGGCGAGGCTGGTCGTGGCGATCGCGGGCTGGGTGATCTCGGTGCGGCCGAGTTCCTCGGCGCTTCCGGTCACGCAGATCCGCGACAGCGGCAGGCCGAGGATCTCGTCGGCCCGGGCGAACAGCCGCCGGGCCGAGGGATAGGCGTTCAGCAGGTGCCCGGCCATGCCGGGCCGTTGCGAGCCCTGCCCGGGGAACATGGCCAGGCAGCCGGTCGGCGTGCCGGGGCTGACGGAGCCGGTCCGACCGGTCATCAGGTACTCCTTCCGTGAGTCGGTGCGGGGGTGCGCCGCCAGCCGGCGGCGTCCGGTGCGGTGGCGGGCTCGGGGCGGTTCCAGGCGGCCGGCCGGCCCCAGCCGCGCTCGGCGGCAGGCGGCGGGCCCGGCGTGTCGGGGGCGCGGCGTACCGCGGTGAGCACGACCAGCAGTGCGGCCAGTTCCTCCGGTGTCGGGTTGCCCCGCAGCACCGACAGCGGAGCGGTCCGTGGCGTGCTCACAGCGGCTCGTTGCCGTGTTTGCGCAGGGGCTGCCGGGCCCGCTTGGTGCGCAGCATGTCCAGGGACTTGATCAGCACCCGCCGGGTGTCCGCCGGATCGATGACGTCGTCGACATGACCGCGCCGGGCGGCGACAAAGGGGTTCATCAACTGCTCGGTGTATTCGGCGACCAGCTCCCGGCGCACCTTCTCCGGCTCCGCCGCCGCTTTGATCTGCCGGCGGAAGATGATGTTGGCCGCGCCGTCGGCGCCCATCACGGCCGTCTGGTTGGACGGCCAGGCGAACGACAGGTCGGAGCCGATCGACTTGGAGTCCATGACGATGTACGCGCCGCCGAACGCCTTGCGCAGGATGACCTGCACGCGCGGTACCGTCGCCTCGCAGTACGCGTACAGGAGCTTCGCGCCGCGTCGGATGATCGCGTTGTGCTCCTGGTCGGTCCCGGGCATGAACCCCGGCACGTCGACCAGCGTCACGAGCGGGATGTTGAACGCGTCGCAGGTGCGCACGAACCGTGCGGCCTTCTCCGAGGAGTCGATGTCCAGCACCCCCGCCATGGCGGCGGGCTGGTTGCCCACGATGCCCACCGTGTGGCCGTCCAGGCGGGCCATGGCGCACACGATGTTCGGCGCCCAGCTCTCCTGGATCTCCAGGTAGTCGCCGTCGTCGACGATGTGGCCTATGACCGTCCTGATGTCGTACGGCGTCCGGTCGTCGACCGGCACCAGACGCAGCAGTTCCTCGCAGCGCCGGTCCGGCTCGTCCAGGGGCCTCGCGTAGGGCGGTGTCTCGGCGTTGTTCGACGGCAGGTAGGCGAGCAGTTCCCGTACGCCCTCGAAGCAGGACTCCTCGTCCGGGGCCACGAAGCTCGCCACGCCGGTTCGCGTGCCGTGGGTGTACGCACCGCCGAGCTCCTCCTGCGTGATCTTCTCGCCGGTCACCGCCTGCACCACGTCGGGCCCGGTGATGAACATGTTGGCCATGCCCTCGACCATGAACGTGTAGTCGGTGAGCGCCGGCGAGTAGACCGCGCCGCCCGCGCAGGAACCGAGCACGACGCTGATCTGCGGCACCACGCCCGAAGCGCGGACGTTGCGGGCGAAGAGCTTGCCGAAGCCGGCCAGCGCGTCGATGCCCTCCTGGATGCGGGCGCCGCCGCCGTCATTGAGGCCGATGACCGGGGCGCCGACCGAGTCGGCGAAGTCCAGCAGTTGGTGGATCTTCGCCGCGAACGTCGCGCCCAGCGCACCGCCGCGCACCCGGGCGTCATGGGCGAAGACGAAGACCGTACGGCCGTCGATCTCGCCCCAGCCCGTGATCACTCCGTCGCCCTCGGGGTGGGAGTCCTCCATGCCGAAGCCCGTCGCCCGGTGCTCGGCGAACAGACCGAGCTCGGTGAACGTGCCCGGGTCGAGCAGTTGGTCGATGCGCTGGCGGGCCAGCAGCTTGCCTTTGGAGAGATGGCGGGCGTCGGCCTCCGGGTCGTGGCCGAAGTGGGCCTCCGCCCGGCGGGCGGTGAGCTCGTCGGTCAAGTCCGCCATCGTGGGTGTGCGCACCGGTGCCGTCAGCCGGGTTTCCGAGTCGGTCTCGCCGGGGTTCGGCAGCACGGCCTGGGGAGCGTCCGGAAGAGCCATAGCGGTCCCTCTCTGTCCTGCCCTGTCACGTCGGAGCCTTCGGAACCACCGTCGGACACCGGGGTGGGCGCGGGACTGGAGCGCGTCTTGACCGGGGGTGTACTCCCAGGTCGGCGCCCTATAGGGACAGCTGCACGGTCTCGGTCGCCTCGCCGGCCCGGTCCGTCCTGAGCCCGTGCGCGAAGCTGCGCTGCAGACCGTCGAGCCGGTAGCGGGTGGGGAGATCGGCCACCGCCGCCTCGGCCACGGTCAGGAAATGGGCTTCCACCAACTGCTCGCAGGCGTCCTCGACCGTGGCGAAGTCCTTGCCGAGCACCGGGCACGCCAGATGGGCGTCGAACTCGGACACCGTCAGGTCGGCCAGGCAGCGCAGCACCTCGCGGGCGTCGTCGGGCAGCGCGTTGTACGACGCCGTGAAGCTGGCGCGCACGCTCAGCGAGCTGTGCGCCAGCTCGTCCAGACGCCGTGCCTCGTCACTCAGACGTTCCGCGTAACGGCGCAGCGACCAGTGGGGGCGGGTGTTGAGCCGTACGGCCGCGGCGCGCAGGGCGAGCGGCAGCCCGCCGCAGTACCGGGCGATCGCGGCGGCCGCGGCCGGCTCCTGGGTGACACGCTCCGTGCCCAGCAACCGGGCCAGGAGCCGCACACTGTGCCCGTGCGGCAGCTCCGCCAGCTGCAGGACGCGGGCGCCGAGCGGAGTGCTGAGCCGGCCTCTGCTGGTGAGCAGCACCGCGGTGTCCCCGCTGCCCGGCAGCAGAGGCTGCACCTGCTCGTCGTCGATCGCGTCGTCGAGCGTGATCAGCAGCTGACGCCCGGCGAGAGCCAGCCGGTAGACCTCGGCGCGCTCGTCGGGGTCGGCCGGGATCCGGTCGGGGTCCGTCCCCAGCGCGCGCAGCAGCCGGCCAAGGACCGCGTGGGGGTCTGCCGGACGTGCGCTGCTGCCGCGCAGCGCCGCGTACAACTGCCCGTCCGGAAAGGCGGACTGCAGTCGATGCCCCAGGCGCACGGCCAGCGCGGTCTTGCCGACACCTCCTCCGCCGACGACCAGGACGGCGGGCGGCTGTGATGCGGTGGGCAGCGTCAGGGTCCGCTGGACCAGGTCGAGTTCGCGTTCGCGCCCCGTGAAGTCGGGGAGGTCGACCGGGAGCATCTGCGGGACGGCGGGGGTGGGCCGGGAGGGGGCGAGGACCTGGTGCGTCCCGGCGCCGTGCGGGTCGCCGCCTCGCTCGGGCGGCGATGCGGGGGCGGCGGCCTCGCCGCGCAGGATCGTCTCGTAGAGCTGCTGCACCCGCCGCGACGGATCCGTGCCGAGTTCCTTGGCGATCAGCCGGCGCATCGACTGGTAGTACTCGAGGGCGTCGACGCTGCGCCCCTCCAGGTAGAGAGCGAGCATCAGGCGCTCGCCGAGCTGCTCGGAGAGCGGGTCGGTCAGCAGCGCGGCGCGGAGCTCCGCGAGGACGGCGCCGGGACGCTCGAGCCGGATCTCGGTGTCCGCCCACTGGCTGAGTGCCTCGTGGTGCAGCTGCCGCAGTGTCTCCCGGACCCGGGCCGCCCAGTCGCTGTGCATGCCGCCCAGCGCGTCGCCCCGCCACATGTGCAGCGCCTGCTGGAGCAGCGCGCTGCGTTCCTGGTCGCCGTGGACCTCCTGCTGGGCGCTCTTGAGCAGCCGGCGGAAGCGCACCAGGTCCACGGCGCCGAGATCCGTCGAGACCAGGTAGCCGGCCGGCGACCTGACCAGGCCGATCGGCTCGGGCAGCTCGGCCGAGGCCCGGGCCAGCGCACGGCGCAGCCGGGTGACGTAGGTGTGGACGACGTTGCGGACTCCCGCGGGCGGCCGGTCTCCCCATACGCGGTCGACGAGGGACTCCAGCGGCACCGGCCGTTCGGGATCGACCAGCAGGGCGCCGAGGATGCTGCGTTGCCGTGCGGGGCCGATATCGGCCAGGGCGCTGCCCGTCCAGAGTTCTATCGATCCCAGTATCCGGAGCTCCATCGAAGATCACCCGTATCCCTTCAGTGGCCGGAAAGCTAACTCCGGCCGGTGCAGCGCTCCTAGATTTCTGCTCTGCTCCCACGGAGCACCTCATTCCGTTTCCGTGCTCGTCCTGCACCGTCGGACCTGCGCCGTTCACGGGCCGTTCGCGGGCCGCGCACGAGCGGCGCTCGCGCTCCAGCAGAGCGCGAGGGACAGGCGAGGGGAGAGGCCTAGCGTCGCCTCCCGAACCGAACCAGCCAATGTGTGAAGGAGCCCCCATGGCCACCGAGGAGCACGAGTTCACTCTGCCCGGCACGGATCTTCCGCAGCCCGACGCCGAGTTGCGCAAGAAGCGCGAGGCGGTCGTCATGGAACACACCATCGCCGAGGGAGCCTGGGACATCGACGGCGTGATCGCCACGTTCCCGCGCGGCGGCGTCTACCGGGTGATGCCGTTCGAGGAGGGGCCGCTGGTCGGTGAACAGGCCATCAAGCAGGGCTACTTCGCCGAACTGCAGAAGGCCTTCCCGGTCGCCGACCACGGCCTGTTCCATGTCCACCACACGCCGACCGCGGTGATCCTGGAGGCTCAGTTCCGCGCCAAGCAGGAGGCGGACTGGCGCGGCATACCCAACCGCGGCAAGACCGTCGACGCCCCCGTGGCCGTCTTCTTCCACTTCGACGGCGACGTACTGATCGACGAGACCCTCTACTTCGACATGGCCACCTTCGCCCGTCAGCTCGCCTGAGCCTCCCGTGCCGGGGCGCCCGCATCCGGGCGCCCCGGCTGCCCGGGCTCAGTCCATCGCCGACCGACAAGGACCACCCATGAGCGTGTCCAGGACGGACCGGAAGAAGCCGAAGCCGTTGCCGACCCACTCGGCCGGGGTGCGCCCGATCCTCCTCGAGGCCGCGGGCCTCACCCTGTCCGGCCTGCTGGCCGAGCCGCCCGACGGGCCGCCGCGGGCGACCGTCGTCGCCGTGCACGGCGGCGGCATGCGCGCGGGCTACTTCGACGGGCAGGTCCACGCCGACCTGTCCCTGCTCACGCTCGGCGCCAGGCTCGGCTTCACGGTGCTGGCCCTCGACCGGCCCGGCTACGGCCGGTCCGCGGCGCAGGTACCCGACGGCCTGACCCTCGACGAGCAGTCCGCCGTCCTGCCCGCGGCGCTCGACGCCTTCGCCGAACGGTTCACCGTCGGGCGGGGGTTCCTGCTGCTGGCCCACTCCTACGGCGGCAAGCTCGCCCTCACGACCGTCGCGCGCACCCCCGGTCTGCTCGCCCTGGACGCCTCCGGCGTCGGCCACCGTTTCGACATCGGGCCGGCAAAACGGCCGCGGCTGCGCCGCCACCTGGACTGGGAGCGCAACTGGGGCCCGCTGGGCCTGTACCCGCCGGGCACCTTCCGTGCGGCCGAGGCCCTGGTCGCCCCCATGCCCGCCCGCGAGGCCGCCGAGGTGGACCTGTGGCCGGAGATGTTCGAGGAACTGGCACCGCGGATCGACATCCCGCTGCGGCTGACCTTCGCCGAGCACGAGGCCTGGTGGCTGCACGAGAAGCCGGACCTCGCCGATCTGACCTCCCGGCTGACCAAGGCACCCGTTGTCCGGGTCGAGCACCAGCCCGGCGCGGGCCACAACATCAGCCTCGGCCGGGCCGCCCGCTGCTACCACCTGCGCGCGCTCGCCTTCTTCGAGGAGTGCCTGCAATCCGCCGCGCAGACCACGCAGTGAAGACTCGGCCGACGCGCACTCCTGGAGAGACAACATGACCAAGCCGTACGAACCGATGCCGGAGGACTGGCAGCGCGCACTGTGCGTCGTCGCGCATCCCGACGACCTGGAGTACGGGCCCGCTTGCGCGGTCGCCAGGTGGACCGCGCAGGGCAAGTTCGTCGCCTATGCCGTGGCGAGCCGTGGCGAAGCCGGGATCGCCACCATGGCCCCGGATGCCACCGGTGCGATGCGCGCCGGGGAGCAGCTGCGGGCCGCGGCCGCGGTCGGGGTGCGGGACGTGGACTTCCTCGGCCACCCGGACGGCATCATCGAGTACGGCCTGCCGCTGCGCCGTGACCTCGCGCGTTCGATCCGCAAGTACCGCCCGGACGTGCTGGTCACCATCAACTTCTACGAACGGTGGCGCAGCGGCGACTGGAACACCCCCGACCACCGCAACGTCGGCGTCGCGCTGCTCGACGCGGCAAGCGACGCCGGCAACCCCTGGGTCTTCCCCGAACTCGTCGACGAGGGCCTCCGGCCGTGGGCCGGCGTGCGCTGTGTGGCGGTCGCCGGTTCCCCGGCGTCCGGGCACGCCGTCGACGTCACCGATGGCATGGACGCCGGTATCGAGGCACTGGCCGCGCACGCCGGCTATCTGGCGTCGCTGCCGGCGGACAACCCGATGGCCGACGTCGCCGGCTACCTCACCACCAAGCTCACACGCTTCGGCGAGCGCTTCCACAACGTGCCGACCATGCCGTTCGAGATCATCGGTGTCTGAACGGCATCAGGCGTCGGGGCCGGATCAGGCGTCGGGCGCGGAGAACAGCAGGCAGTAGTCGCCGGTGAGGCTCTCCGAGGGCCTGCTCCACTCGAAGTAGATCTCGCCCTCGAACTCGAGCACCGCGGACAGCGCGTGCCCGATGTCGAACGCCAGAGGGGTGACCTTGCCGCTGGAATCACGGAAGTTGCCGACGCAGACGCCGATCCGGCCGCCCGGACGCAGATGCTTGCCGATGGTGCCGAAGATGTCCGCCAGCTCGGCGAGGTAGCGCCCGTAGGAGCCGTCCATGGTGCGGAACGCGGTGAGCGGGTTCTCCGGGTGGTCGTGCCGCGCCATGTACGGCGGGCTGGTCAGGCACAGATCGAACTCGCCGAGCCCGAGCCGGTCCCAGTCGCGCACATCGCCCGCGAGGAAGCGGCTCGGCGAACCCGCCGGCAGCCGGTCGTTGCTCGACGCGACGCGCTGTTCCTGCAGCTCGATCCCGGTGCCGACGCGGCCGAGCCGGTCGGCGACGACGATGGTGGTCCCGTAGCCGGAGAACGGGTCGAGCACCCGGCCGCCCGGCGGACTGAACGCCTCCACGATCGGCTGGATCTGCGCCTCGGTGAAGTGGATGTCGTTGCGCGCACCTGGCGGCCGCTCACGTGCCTTGTCCGCGCTGTCCAGGTGGAGCAGCCGGTATGACGTCATGGTTCCTCCTACGCCGAAGACGACCCGTCTCCCGTCCCGCGGACGATGCCCGCGGGACGGGGGAGGGGTCGTCGGGGTGTCCTCGCCTCAGGCCGCGGCCTGCTCCTTGCGCGGCGGCGTGTAGTCGGCGTGGTCGACCGCGCGCTCCCACACGGCTTCGAACGCCTCCTTGCACTGCCGGATCAGCTTCGGGTCCTCGGAGAACTCGTGCGGGCCCCATGAGCCGTCGCCGTGGAAGTTGGTGTAGCGCACGAGACTGTCGTCGAACACCCAGAAGTCGTTGCCCGGCAGCAGCAGATCCGAGGCGCGCTGCCTCGGCAGCCAGCGGACCTTCTCGCCGGCGGGCACGTTGACGATCGCGGTGGTCTCCCACTCGTACTGGATGAAGTCGGTCACCGGCTCGGACACGATCCGCGCCCGTCGCCAGTCGATGCCGCGCTTCGTCGCGTCCTGCACCAGGTCGACCCAGTCGGTGTGCCGGTCGTACTCGATCGGGACGCCCTTCTGCCAGTCCACGAAGACCGGCCCCTGCGGGGTGTAGATGTCACGCCCCTCCAGGTGGAGGGCCGAGTGCTTGGTCTGTGCGATCAACTCGGCGAAGGCCGGGAAGTTGCTCGACATGCGAATCTCCAATCCAAGGTCGTACCGGGGTGAGGTCGAACCGACCGGCGAGTAAGCGGTCGGTCGCCTGCTCGACTTCCGGGGCGCGGTCGTCCGAATGCACCGCCCTTCGCCAGTGCCCGCTGTGGGAGGCGAGCCCATGGCCTTGACCCCAGTTGACAGGTTCGGCCTCGAACCGGGCTTGAGGAGGGCTCGGCCCTGGTGGGGCCTTCGAACCGAGGTCACTCAAACGTCAATGCGGTACCCAGACGAGTCGGTTCGGTGCTTACCACCGTGACCAGGGCTTCCCGAGGCGAATCCGTCAAGTCCACGACATAGAGGTCTTCGAAGCGCAGTGGTGTCCCATCCCCCTGTCCGCCCAGCGGAAGCGCCGAGAGATCAAGGGCGTCGAGCGAATCCAGGTCCGTCCTGCCTATCTTGATCAGTGCCTCCTTACGGACCCATTGACGCAGGAAGGCGTGATCGGGGTCCGCGTGCGCAGTCACCAGAGCGAGCTCGGCGGCGGTGAGCACGCGGTGCATGACCTCCCTGCTGCGGCCACGCTTCAGCCGCTCCACGTCAATGCCCACCGGGACGTGACCGGCGGCGGCGGCCACCACGCCGTCGGTGTGGGAGAGACTCAGATGCACGTCCGGTCGGTCGGCGAGCAGTGGCCGGCCATGGTCGGTCCTGCCGCACGTCGGGCAGTGCTGGGCGAAGGCCACCGCGGTCGGGGCGATGCCCAGCAACCACCCCGCGCAGAGCCGGACCAGAGTGTGCGCCGCGACGAAGTCCCGACGAGCCGTCTCCCGGTGGAACCGCGCGAGCCGCCCGCGCTCTCCCTCGTTCAGCAGGTGCGTCCCCGCCGGCGGATGCCGCAGCACCTCGTCGGTGCCTGCCACCACGGCCACCGGGCCGCCCGCGTCGGTCAACGACCGGAAGCGCCGGCCAGGACGCGGTCCACCAGCTCGCCGATGGTGACGCCGGCCAGTTCGGCGCGCCGGATGTCCACCCCGTACTCCCGCTTGACCGTGACCATCAGGTCGGCGACGTCGAGCGAGTCGATCTCCAGCGTGTCGATCGTGGTCTCCGCAGAGATGGTCTCCTCCGGTATGCCGAGGTCGACGAGCTCGGTGCGGAGCAGCTCGTGCACGGCATCCGCGGTCACCTCAATGGGCATGGACATGGGGTTTCTCCTTGTGATGGTGTGGAAAAGAAATGCGACCGGCCGCGCAAGTGACCGTCATCGGACGCCTCTCACACAGTATCTCCAGCCACACTCGATAAACGCTCGATACATACTTGAGCGTCACTCGAAAAACCCTTGAGGAATTCCCGGGAAATGCTTGATAAATGCTCGATCAGCAGGCGCTGCCGAGGGTTGGCAACACGCGCCCCGGGGAGATGTCCGCGGTTCAGCATGCCGTCCTACTCGCTGCCGAAGACGGCTCTGACCTGCGTCAATAACTCGACGACGAGAGTTCCTGCCGCTCCTGACGGCCAATCTGCACGGTTCCCTACATTGACACCGACTCATCCCGGTGTCCAGATCCGGGCAAACGTAGTGGACGGCCCGTGGATGGCATTGTTCGCTTCGGCTCGGCCGGGTATTGTCCGTGCAATGAATGATGACGTCGTGATCACAGGCATAGGAGCCCTGACTCCAGTCGGAAATGATCGGGAGAGTAGCTGGGAAGCGATGGTGGCGGGCCGGTCCGGCATCGCGCCCATCACCGCTTTCGATACCGCCGGAATGAGCACCAAAATCGCCGGCGAAGTGAAATCCTTCCGGCCTTCCGACCACTTTGACGCCAAGCGCACCCGGCGTATCTCCCGGTTCACCGCGTTTGCTGTCGTGGCGGCGCGCGAAGCGGTGGCCGACGCGAAGCTGGACATCGACGAGGACAACCGGGACCGGGTGGCGGTCGTGGTGAACGCCGGGGTCGCGGGCTTCGACACCATCGAGGCAGCCACCCGGCAGTTGGTCGCCGACAGAGAACCGAGTTCCTACTTCGTGCCGTACTCGTTGGCGAACATGCCCAGCTGCGAAGTGGCGATCGACCTCGGCGTCCACGGCCCTGTCAACGCCAATGCGCTGGCCTGCGCGAGCGGCCTGTACGCCCTGATGGACGCGCGGCGCCTGATCCTCGCCGGCGAGGCGGACGTGGTCGTCTGCGGCGGCACCGACGCGGGGATCACGCGGTCGTTCATGAACGGTCTGTCCACCATGGGCGCGCTGTCCAGGCGCAATGACGACCCTGCCGGAGCGAGCCGCCCGTTCGACGCGGACAGGGAAGGGTTCGTGCTCAGCGAGGGGGCGGTGGTCATGGTCCTCGAGTCCGCCGAGCACGCCCGCCGACGCGGAGCCACCCCGTACGCCACCGTCAGCGGTGCCGCGTTGACCTGTGACGCCTTCCACGTCAGCGCCCCGAACCCGACAGGTGAGTACGCCACGGCCGCGATCAGCACCGCCGTCCAGCGGGCCGCGGTCGCACCGGACGACATCGACTACGTCTGTGCCCACGGCACTTCCACCAAGGCCAACGACCGCACCGAGACCAAGGCGCTCCGTGCGGCGTTCGGCGCGGCGATGGACCGGATCCCGGTGAGCAGCCCGAAGTCGACCGCCGGCCATCTGGTCGGCGGCGCCGGCGCGCTGGGCGCGATGGTGTGTGCGCTGGCCATCCGCGACGGCGTCGTGCCGCCCACGATCAATCTGAACTCCCCGGACCCGGAGTGCGACCTGGACTACGTGCCCAACGTCGCGCGGCGGTTGCCCGTGCGCACGGCGATGGCGAACGCCTTCGGCTTCGGCGGCCAGAACTGCGTCGTGGTGTTCACCGCCCCCGACCCGCTCTGACGATTCGGCACCCGGAGCGTTCGAGCCCGCTCGGCCCTGGAGCTGCGGTGCATGGCCGTGGCCACCGAACGACGCACCGGGCAGGACGGACGGCGTTGCCTCCCATGCTGACGTCCAGCCCGGCCTTCTCGCCCTCCTTGGCCACCTTGTCCAGGCGTCGTGGGCGGTGTCGGTGAGCTCGGCCCTGGCCACCTTGCAGGCGACCCGGGTGGAGGCGACGGTGCCGTCCTTGCCGACCGGGCCGCCGGTGAAGGGGCTCGGAGACGGAAGCGACCTGCGGCGCGGTCTTCAACTCGCCGACCAGCGTGCCGATTTCCGACTTGTTGGCCGCGGACGGCGGCTTCTGCCCGTGGGGCGCCTCGAACACGATGCGTGCCGTGGCGCCGGCGGCACCAGTACGAGTCGGTGG
>Ga0307512_10002175_pt1 | contig 25607 bp, 18 predicted proteins | sample 14_EM_MG_FD_200267 | JGI IMG/M metagenome (GOLD analysis project Ga0307512, IMG submission 200267) | Populus trichocarpa ectomycorrhiza microbial communities from riparian zone in the Pacific Northwest, United States - 14_EM | ecosystem: Host-associated > Plants > Roots > Unclassified | place... | reverse complement strand
GACCTCGGAGCCGGTGGCGATGAGGACGACGTCCGGGGTCTCCTTCGAGGACTCCCTGAGGACGTAACCCCCCTTGGCCGCATCCGGGTTGGGCGCGTACGTCGGCACGCCCTGGCGGGTGAGGGCCAGGCCGTGCGGGGCCGGGTTGGCGGCGTGCCGCTTGAGGATCTCGGCCCAGGCGACCGCGGTCTCGTTGGCGTCGGCCGGGCGGACGATGTTCAGACCCGGGATGGCGCGCAGGGAGGCCAGGTGCTCGACCGGCTGGTGCGTCGGCCCGTCCTCGCCCAGCCCGATGGAGTCGTGGGTCCAGATGTACGTCACCGGAAGCTGCATGAGAGCGGACATCCGTACGGCGTTGCGCATGTAGTCGGAGAACACCAGGAAGGTGCCGCCGTAGATGCGGGTGTTGCCGTGCAGCGCGATGCCGTTCATCTCCGCGGCCATCGAGAACTCGCGGATGCCGAAGTGGACGGTGCGGCCGTACGGGTCGGCCTCGGGCAGCGGGTTGCCCTTCGGCAGGAAGGACGACGTCTTGTCGATGGTCGTGTTGTTCGAACCGGCCAGATCGGCGGAGCCGCCCCACAGTTCGGGGAGGACCGCGCCGAGCGCCTGCAGCACCTTGCCGGAGGCGGCACGCGTGGCGACCGGCTTGCCCTCCTCGAAGACCGGCAGGGCATCCGCCCAGCCCTCGGGCAGCTGGCCGGCCACGATCCGGTCGAACAGCTCGGCGCGCCCGGGGTTGGCACCGCGCCACTTGTCGAGCTGCTTGTCCCAGGCGGCGTGCGCCTCGGCGCCGCGGTCCAGGGCCTCGCGGACGTGGGCGAGCACGTCGGCGCCGACCTGGAAGGACCGTTCGGGGTCGAAGCCGAGGATGCGCTTGGTGGCGGCGACCTCGTCCGCGCCGAGCGCCGAGCCGTGGGAGGCCTCGGTGTTCTGCGCGTTCGGGGCGGGCCAGGCGATGATCGTGCGCATCGCGATGATCGAGGGCCGCCCGGTCTCGGCCTGCGCCGCCTTCAGGGCTCCGTACAGGGCGGGCACGTCGATGTCGCCGCCCAGTGAGGGCTCGACGCGCTGTACGTGCCAGCCGTAGGCCTCGTACCGCTTCAGGACGTCCTCGGAGAACGCGGTGGCGGTGTCGCCCTCGATGGAGATGTGGTTGTCGTCGTAGAGGAAGACCAGGTTGCCGAGCTTCTGGTGGCCGGCGAGGGAGGAGGCCTCGGCGGAGATGCCCTCCTCCAGGTCGCCGTCGGAGACGATCGCCCAGATGGTGTGGTCGAAGGGCGAGGTGCCCTCGGGGGCCTCGGGGTCGAACAGGCCGCGCTCGTAGCGGGCGGCCATCGCCATGCCGACGGCGTTGGCGGCGCCCTGGCCGAGCGGGCCGGTGGTGGTCTCGACACCCGCGGTGTGCCCGTACTCGGGGTGACCGGGGGTCTTGGACCCATGGGTGCGGAAGGCCTTGAGATCGTCGAGCTCGACTTCGTACCCCGCGAGGAACAGCTGGGTGTAGAGGGTCAGCGAGGTGTGGCCGGGAGACAGGACGAAGCGGTCACGGCCGGTCCACTCCGGGTCGGCCGGGTCGTGACGCATCACCTTCTGAAAGATCGTGTAGGCGGCCGGGGCGAGGCTCATGGCGGTGCCCGGGTGGCCGTTGCCGACCTTCTGCACGGCGTCGGCCGCCAGCAGACGGGCGGTGTCGACTGCACGCCGGTCGAGTTCGGTCCATTCGAAGCTGTCCGATGTCTGCGTGCTCATCTTCAAGAAGTCCTCGATCGATCGACTGATCTGCTCTGATGCGTTCAAACTTAAAAGTCTGACTTTTAAGGGGGAAGGTCGCCGTGTGTCAGCCTGTGGTGAAAGTGGGACACCGACGGCGCGACCGAGGCGGCACGAGAAGGACATGGCGGGCAGAACCATCCAAGGTGGAGACGGTGACGGCGGGGTGGACGGCATCCGAACGTTCCCTTTCCCGGTCGAGCTGAGCGTGGGGGGAGTCGGCATGCAGGTCGCCCCGATGGGGGCCGGTCGCACCTGGCACGCCGAGGGCGCGCCGCTGGAACGCGTGCACCGCATCGACTTCCATGTCGTGATGCTCTTCGACGGCGGCCCCGTCCGCCACATGATCGACTTCGCCGAGCACGAGGCGTCGGCCGGCGATGTGCTGTGGATCCGGCCGGGGCAGGTGCACCGCTTCTCGCGCACCAGCGAGTACCGCGGGACCGTCCTGACCATGCAGCCCGGCTTCCTGCCGCGCGCCACGGTCGAGGCCACCGGCCTCTACCGCTACGACCTCCCGCCCCTGCTCCGCCCCGACGGCCCCCGGCTGGCCGGCCTCCGGTCCTCCCTCGCCCAGCTGCAGCGCGAGTACGAGGACACGACGACGCTGCCGCTGAGCCTGCACACGGCGGTGCTGCGGCATTCACTGACGGCGTTCCTGCTGCGCCTCGCCCATCTGGCGGCGAGCTCCGCGGAGGCGGCCCGCCGTCAGGCCGACACGACCTTCACCCTGTTCCGCGACGCGGTCGAGAAGAGCTTCGCCACCAATCACAGCGTCAGCGCCTACGCCGACTCCCTCGGCTACTCCCGTCGCACCCTGGTCCGCGCGGTCCGCGCCGCCACCGGCGAGACCCCCAAGGGCTTCATAGACAAACGGGTCGTCCTGGAGGCGAAGCGCCTGCTGGCCCATACGGACCTGCCGATCGGCCGGGTGGGCGCGGCGGTCGGCTTCCCGGACGCCGCGAACTTCTCGAAGTTCTTCCACCAGCACACGGATCTGACGCCGGCGGCGTTCCGGGCCGAGTTGCGGTGAGTTCCGGCCGGGTGGCCCACGGGGAAGCGGTCGCGCGCGGGGTCGGTGAGCGCGCGGCCGGACTGTGCGCTCCGGTGCGTACGACCCACGGGGACCGGAGTCACGGAAAGTCGGTCTCGTCGACCTGCAACCTCGATGCCGCCGGAACGTCTGTCCGGGTGGAGGCGCCTCCAGCCAAGGCCCTCGCCGCGGGAAACCATTCGCGGCGATCGGCCTGACAGACCAGTCACCATCGACGATTCGAGGAATCACATGTCCGCAGGTCAAACTGCTCGACGCAGCCTCCGCACGCGCCGGGTGCGGATCGCCCTGGGCGCCACCGCTGCCGCCGCCGCGCTCGCCCTGGGCGGCTCCGTCACCGCCCACGCCGACAACTCCGCGCCCGCTCCGGAGAAGTCGGTCAAGCAGGTGGAGCCCACCGACCCGTGCGAGGAGCTGCCCCCGGTCGACGCGGTGCCGGGCGAGGACGACACCCCGTGGACCGGCCCCGTCGAGGACCTCTACTACTCCGAGGACGACCCGGTCGACGCGCTGCCCGGCGACGACTGCGAACTGCCGCCGCCGGACTGGTACAAGGACATCACGATGCCGGGTGAGAAGGCCACCACCTCGCACCGCGGCGCCGAGAAGGCCAAGCCGGCTCGCTCCGACAAGAACGCCAAGCCCGCTCCCGGCGCGCGGGACGCCAAGCCCGCTCCCGCCAAGCGGTGACGGACGAGAAACGGGCGGCCGAGGGCCGCTGACCGGCCCCGGGCCATTCAGGGGCCCGGGCTGAGGTGGAGCCGTCGGGCGGGGGTCCGGCGGCTCCACCGGCCGTCCGGTGGAGCCGGGCGGAGAGTGCGAAGACAGCAAGTCCAGGAGATCCATGAAGGCAGCGACGATCCCGGCCGCCCCGGCCCAGGCCTACGGCGTGCCGGTGAGCGGGTACAGACCCGTACGTTCTCCGGCGGGTGCCTGGGCAGGCGTGCTGCGCCGGGCATGGGCCCTGATGCGCGGGGTATCGCAACGTGGCGAGGAGACCTCGGCGGACCGGCCGCCGTCGGTGCCGGGCCCATCGGCCGCGTACTCCGACCTCTGCGAGCCCGGTATCGACGAGCTCTACTCCCACCGCCGCCTGGGCCTGGTCCGGCTGGCCCTGCTCCTGGTGGACGACCTCCCCACGGCGGAGGACGTGGTGCAGGACGTCTTCGCGGCGCTCTACCGCCGCTACGGCAAGCGGCTGGCCGGCCTGGACAACCCCGACGCCTATCTGCGCACGAGCGTGGTCAACACCTCGCGCTCGGTCCTGCGCCGCCGCCGCACGGTACGAGCGCACGTCCCCGAACGCGAAGGACACGCCCCGTCGGCCGAAGAACCCGTGCTGCTGCGAGAGGAGCACGGAGAGGTGATCGCCGCCCTGCACCGACTGACCCGGCGGCAGCGCGAGGTGCTGGTCCTGCGCTACTGGTCCCACCTCAGCGAGGCCCAGATCGCCGACACCCTCGGCCTGTCCCGCGGAGCGGTCAAGTCCACCGCGAGCAGGGCACTGGCCGCCCTGCGCCGCCAGTTGGAGGCCCCCGATGAAGTCACGCGTGATCCCGGAGGAGCCCGATGATTGAGCACGATCCCGGCTCCGGCCTCCACCCGGATCCCCTCGAACAACGGCTGCGCGACGCCCTGCGCGCCCGGGCCGACTCCGTCGACCTGTTCGATCTGCGGCCCGCCGCCCCGCCGTCCGCGCAGGCACGGTTCCGGCTACCCGTCACCCGCCCCGTCCGCCGTACGGTTGTGGCCTTGTTCGTCGTGGCCGCGGTGGTGGTCGGCTTCCTGTTCGTGGCTACGCACTGGGAACGGGAGACGCCGGTCAGCCCCGCGAACATCCCGTCGGTGACGCCCGCGCCCGATGTCGCCACGGCGGAGCCCGGGGACGGCCCGGTCGACGCGGTGCCCGATCCCTGACGGGTTTCGCCGAAGGGACCCGTTGAAGGGTTGCGCGGTCTTGCGACCCGGAACGACAGGACCGCCGCCTCCTGCGAAGCGGCGGTCTCTCTCGCCTCGTTGCTGCTCCGGGGTTCCGGGGTTCCGGGGTTCCGGGGTTCCGGGGCCCCCGGAAGGAAACCGTCCGCAGACGGACCTAGTGCCCGAAGTCGAACCAGTTCACGTTCACGAAGTCCGCCGGTTGGCCGCTGGTGAAGGTCAGATAGACGTCGTGCGTGCCGGTGACCGCGCTGATGTTGGCCGGGACCGTTCTCCAGGACTGCCAGCCGCCCGTGTTGGCGAGGGCGAAGCTGCCGATGGGCGTGCTGGTGCGGCTGTCGAGGCGTACCTCGACCAGGCCGCTCACGCCGGAGGCCGCGCCGCTGGCCACCCGCGCGACGAACTGATGGGCGGCCGTGGAGCCGAAGTTGACGCCCTTGTAGAGCGCCCAGTCGCCGCCTGCCAGCGAGCCGATGTCCTGGCCTCCTCCGGTGTCGGTGGCCGTCTCGGCGACGGTGCCGGACTGGCTGTCGTACGACTCGGCCTGGATGGCGCTGTAGGCGTCACGGTTGCCGGTCGGCGGGGGCGTGGTACCGCTCCCACTGGCCGAGAGCACCTGGACGTAGTCGACGACCATCGGGTGGCCCGACTGGGTGTCGCCGTCCAGGCCACCACCGAGGGCGTCCGGGAAGGCGCCGCCCATCGCCACGTTCAGGATCAGGAAGAAGCCGTGGTTGGTGGCGTTGGCCCAGGTCGTCGCGTCCACCTGACTCGCCGTCACGGTGTGGTAGTTGACGCCGTCGACGTAGAAGCGGATCGCCTCGGGGCTCACCGAGCGGTCCCACTCCATGGAGTACGTGTGGAAGCCGGACTGGCAGGTCGTGTTGGGGCAGGCGACCGAATTGCCTATGCCCGTCGTCTCGTTGCAGGGACCGCCCGGGTTGGTGCCGCAGTGCATCGTCGCCCAGACCTTGTTGATGCCCTGGACGTTCTCCATGATGTCCAGCTCGCCCACGCCCGGCCAGTTCTGGTAGTTGCCGCGGTAGGGGGCGCCCAGTGCCCAGAACGCCGGCCAGTAGCCCTCCGCCGCGGTGCCCGTGACGTTGGGCATCTGGACACGGGCCTCGACGCGCAGCTTGCCGCCGGCCGGGGGCTGGAAGTCGGTGCGGGCGGTCTCGATACGGCCCGAGGTCCACTGGCCGGCCGAGTTGCGCACCGGGGTGATGCGCAGGTTGCCGCTGCCGTCGAGCGCGACGTTGCTGGTGCTGTTCGTCATCGTCTCGACCTCGCCGGTGCCCCAGTTGGCAGGGCCGCCCGGATACGAAGTCCCGGTGTCGTACTGCCAGTTGGAGGTGTTGACGCCGGTTCCGGCGGAGCCGTTGAAGTCGTCGAGGAACACCTGCGACCAGCCCGAGGGCGGTGTGGGAGCGGAGGCGCTGGCGGACGGGACGGCGGCCAGGGCGACGGCTGCCGCGAGGCCGAGGGAGCCGAGAGCGGCGACGAGCGCCCGTCGCAGCGGGCGCCGTCTGCGGTGTCTGCGGTGTATGCCGGAGGTGTCACTCATGGGGTGCCTCCCGGGTACGGAGTGAGATGCGCGGGTGCGATGAGATCACTCTTCAAGTGCCCTGAGAGCGCTCTCAAAGTGGGGCCAATGTGCTCCCGGTCACTCCGGCCGTCAAGAGTTAAAGCAAGGAAACTCCTTCTGGCGTAGGTGAGTTCACCCTATGAATGCCGTTTGTGCCCAACCTGCGGGCCGGTGGGGGCTGGTCGCGCAGTTCCCCGCGCCCCTTACCGGGCCCGGTCCGCTCAGACCGCGCTCCCCGCCTTCCACTCCGTCCACGACAGGTTCCAGCCGTTGAGGCCGTTGGTCGGATCGACGGTCTTCTCGCCGGAGTTCTTGACGATGACGACGTCGCCGAGCATCGAGCTGTCGTAGAACTTGTAGCCCGCCACCGAGCTGTCGTTCGCGCCCTTGGTGTCGTGCAGGCCGACGCAGCCGTGGCTGGTGTTCTGGTTGCCGAACACCGAGGTCGAGGCCCAGTAGTTGCCGTGCACGAAGGTGCCGGACGTGGTCAGGCGCTGGGCGTGCGGGACGTCGGAGATGTCGTACTCGTCGCCGAGCCCGACCGTGGAGGACTCCATGCGGGTCTGCTTGAACCGCTCGCTGATCACCATGATCCCGGACCAGGTGGTGTGGTCGGAGTCGCCGCCGGAGACGGGGTAGGTGGCGTACGCCGCGCCGCCGCGCCTGACCACCATCTCCTTGGCGGCCAGATCGACCGTGCTGATCTGCTCCCGGCCGATGTGGAAGGTGACGTCCTTGTGCTGCACGCCGTAGACGCCGTCCGTGCCCTCGACGTCCTTCAGGTGCAGGCTGAGCGTGATCTTCGTGCCGGCCGCCCAGTACGTCTCCGGGCGGAAGTCCAGCCGGGTGTCGCTGAACCAGTGGCCGACCACCTCGACGGCCGGCTCGGCGGTGACGGTGATGGCCTTCTGGACGGCGGCCCGGTCCTGCACGGCGTGCGTGAAGTTGATCGACACGGGCATGCCGACGCCGGAGGTCGAGTCCGCCTCCGGCGTGAAGTAGCCGACGAACGTCTCGCCGGGCGACCTGGTGGTGAAGGTCGCCGTCTGTGCCGAGGCGCCTTCCGCGGTGGCCGTGACCGTGTACTTCGTCCCCGAGTACGGGTTCTTTGCCGACGTCCACCTGGTCCTCGCGTCGTTGAACGAACCGGCCAGCGTGGAACCGTCGTTGCCGGTGACCTTCACCGACGCGAGGGTGCCGTCGGCCACGGTGACCTCGACGGGACTGGCGAATCCGGCCTTCTTGGTGCCGTCGGCGGGCGTGACCGAAAGGGTGGGCTTCTTCGGCGCGGCCTTCGAGGACGCGGCGGCCTTCGCCGTCCCCTCCGAAGCGTCCGCCGAGCCGCTGCACCCGGACAGTACGGCGGCGGCAGGTGCCACGCCGAGCATCGTGAGCAGCCCGCGCCGGGACCACCTCTGTGACTGCTGCTCGGACCGGTTCGATATGTGCGAGTCGCCCACGGCGCGCCTTCCTGGGATATCCACCTTTTCCCGGTGCATCCTGCGCCGCGTAGATTTGTTGATCCTTTGAATCCCCGGGCCGCTTCCTGAGATTCCTGTGAGGAGTCGCGATGAGAAGGCCCGAAACCACGGTTGTCCCGGCCCCAAGGATTGTGAACAGAGTATGAACGCCCCGACCGGGGCCCTGAGTATCCGGTGAGATCCCCGTCACGGCCTGGCTTCCCCACCTTCCCGGTCGGAATAGTTCGAAAACGAGGAACGACCGACCATCGCCGGAGGTATACGTGACCGAAGTCCGCGAGCCGCACACCGTGGCCGTCGTCGGGGCGGGCGCGGCGGGCACGCTGACCGCCGTCCAGCTCTGCGAGACGGCGACGCGCCGCCGGACACCGCTCCACCTGGTCCTGCTCGATCCGTCCCCGGAGGCGGGCCGGGGCACCGCGTACGCCACGCGCGATCCGCGCCACCGCCTCAACGTGCCCACGGGCGGCATGAGTTGCTACCCCGACGACCCGGGCCACTTCACCCGCTGGCTGTGCCGGCACGGCGAACCGGCCGTCACCGGAGCCGACTTCGCCACCCGCTACCGCTTCGGCGCCTACCTCGCCGACACCCTCGCGCAGGCCATCGTCCGGGCGCAGGGCACCGTCTCGGTGCGACGGCTGCGCACCCGTGCCGAGAGCTGTACCGACGCCCCCGACGGCCGCCTTGACCTCCACCTCGCCGACGGGGGACACCTGAGTGCCGACAGTGTGGTCCTGGCCACCGGTCCGGCAGCCCCGTCCGCCGGATGGGCCCCGCCCGCGCTGCGCGCCTCGGGCCGTTTCGTCGCCGAGCCCTGGAGCACGGGCGCCCTGGACGACCCGTGTTCCGACACTGCCGACGTCCTCCTCGTCGGCACGGGTCTGACGGCCGTCGACCTCGCCCTCACCCTCGACCGCCCCGGCCGCACGGTGCACGCCCTCTCCCGCAGCGGTCTGCTGCCCCAGCCGCACGCGCTCACCCCGGCCGGCCCGATGAGCCCACCGGAGGACCTCGACGACACCTCACTGGGCCGCCTCCGCCGGGCCGTCTACCGGCACATCAGCCGATCGGTGCGCACCCACGGCGACTGGCGGCCCGCCCTCGACAGTCTGCGCCCGCACACCGCCCGCCTGTGGCACAGCCTCACCCCCGAGGACCGGGCCGAGTTCCTCGCCCACGAGGGCGCCCTGTGGAACACCCACCGCCACCGGATGGCCCCCGCCACCGCCGAGTCCGTCTCCCGGGCCCGTACGGCACGACGGCTCAGTGTCCACACGGGCACGGTGACCGACGCCGTGGAACACGACGGCGCGCTCGTGGTCGGCCTCTCCGACGGCCGTACTCTGCACCTCGGCTGGGTGATCGACTGCACCGGACCCGGACGCCGCTTCGACTCCCCGCTGTGGCGCTCCCTGTTCATGTCCGGGGCCGCCGTCCCCGGTCCGCTCGGCATGGGCGTCGCCACCCTCGACGGACGCCTGCTCGACGCCGCGGGCCGCGCCGCCCGCCCGCTGTTCACGCTGGGCGCCCCGCGCCGCGGCGAACTGTGGGAGACGACCGCGATCCCCGAGATCCGCGGCCAAGCGGCAGCCCTGGCAGGCCGGTTGCTCGCCCCGCTGTCCCGCACGCCCCGCCCTTCCCGCCGTCCCGTCGACGGCCACGGACTCGCCCTGTCCACCCACGCGGAGGCGGCCGCCGCCTACCGCACCGGCCTCAGCCGCGTCCTCAAGGTCCGCGCCGGCGCCGAGGACGCCTTCGCCCGTGCGGTCGCCCTCGACCCCGGGTTCGCCCTCGGCCATGCGGCCCTCGCCCTGCTCGGCCACGAGTGCGGCGCCGCCGTCGACGTACCGCGCGCCCTCGCCGAGGCCCAGCGCTCCGCGCGTGAACGGGCCGACGAGCGGGAGCGGTCCTTCGTGGACGTGGTCACCCGCCGGGTGCACGGCGACGAAGGGGACACCGCCCTCGTCCGGCACCTCGACGCGCACCCCGCCGACGCACTCGCGCTCGCCGCCGCCGTGCCCACCATCGCCTTCTCCGGTGTCACGGACCTCGACGACGACCACGCGCTGCGGCTGGTCGAGCAGACGTCTCCGGCATACGACGGCCACTGGTTCCACGCCTCGCTGCTGGCGTTCCTGCGGCAGGAGCAGGGCCGGCTGCACGAGGCCGGCGAACTCGCCCACCGCGCCCTGGCCGCCGAACCCGCCTCCGGGCATGCCGTGCACGCGCTCGCGCACGTCCACTACGAGTCCGGTGCGCACGAGGCGGGCCGCGACTGGCTGGACGGCTGGGTGTCCGGCCAGGGCCGGGGAGCGGTCCACCGGGCGCACTTCTCCTGGCACATCGCCCTGCACGAACTCGCCCTGGACGACCCGGCGGCGGTGCGCAGGCGGTGGTTCGCGCAGCTCGCGCCGGGGCGGGTGGTGACCGGGGTGCGCGCGCTGGTCGACTCGGGTTCGCTGCTGTGGCGGGCCCGGCTGAGCGACAGCTGGCGGGGCGCACTGCCCGCCGGGGACGTCCTGGACACGGTCGCGCTGGACGTCCTGGAGCGCCCGGCGACCGCCTTCACCGCCCTGCACGCCGCCGTCGCCCTGGTCGCCGCCGGGGACCTGCCGGCCCTGCACCGCCTGCGCGACCACGCCTCGGGCGCGGACGAGGTACAGCGCGAGGTCATCGCCCCGCTCTGCGAGGCCTTCGCCGCACTCGTCGAGGAACGCTTCCACGAGGCGGCCCGCGGCCTCGACGCCCTCCTCCCGGTCCTGCGCCGGGTCGGCGGCAGCGCGGCCCAACGGGAGGTCGTCGAGGAGACGTTGCTGTACGCCCTGGTGTCGGCGGGCCGCTGCGACGCGGCGCGCCGGCTGCTCGACGCCCGGCTGGAGCGCCAACACGCCCCGCGTGACCGGCGGTTGCGCGCCGGACTGCCGGCCTGAGCCGGGCGGTGCGGTCCGTCCCCGCTGCACACATGGGCGGACCGCACCGCCACCCCCGGGGAATGACAGCGTGCTCGCGGCGGAACGACAGCCGTGGTCAGCCGGCGTAGACGCGCTGGTGGATGCGTTCGGCCAGCATGATGACGGTGACGTTGGTGGTGGAGGACGGGACCTCGGGGATGATCGACGCGTCGGCGACCCGCAGGCCGCTGACACCGTTGACGGCGCCGACGGAATCGACGACGGCCCACGGGTCGCCGGAGCCGCCCATCGGCACCGTGGAGGTGGGGTGGCCGTAGATGGCCGGGTTCGCGGCGATGATCTGGGAGAGGGCGGCGTCGTCGGTCACCGCGTCGCCGGGGGCCAGCTCCGCCGCGACGAACGGTGCGAAGACCGGGTTGCGGGCGATGGCGCGGCCGAGCTTGACGCCTTCGAGCATGCGCCTGACGTCGCGGTCGGTGCCGAGGAAATTGCCGTCGATGACGGGGGCGGCGTCGGGGTCCCGGCTCGCCAGCTTCAGGGTTCCCGTCGACTCGGGCTGGACGAGGGCGGCCATCAGGACGATCGCCCCTCCGGTGGGGCTGAAGGAGCCGTCCATCAGGTGGGTGGCGGTGACGTGGAGGTCCAGTTCGTCGCCGGCGGCCTCGCTGGAGGCCGTCCACAGCAGGGAGCCCACCGCGGGGGACATCTCCAGGTGCCCGGGGGCCAGCGCGTAGGCGTTGTAGTAACCCACCTGATCCTGAAGGCGCTGCCCGACGGGCAGGTCGGCGACGACCGAGATGCCCAGTGCGGTCAGGTCTGCGGCCGGGCCGATGCCGGAGCGCAGCAGGATGGCCGGGCTGCCGTACGTGCCGCCGCAGAGGATCACCTCCCCGCCGCGGTACTCCGTGCCGTCCGCGGCGAGGACGCCTGTAGCGGTCGTACCGTCGAACAGCACGCGGTCGATGCTGACGTCGCCCCGGATGGTGAGGTTGGGCCGTCGGCGTACCTCTTCGGTGAGGTAGACCAGGCCCGTGTTCTGCCGGACTCCGTCGACCACGTCGACCGGGTAGCCGTCGGCACCGCTCTGCTCGGCGCCGTTGAAGTCGTGTACTCGCTTGAAGCCTTGTGCAACGGCCGCATCGACGAATCCCCGGAGGGACGGCGTCAGTTCGCTGTCCGTGCGCTGCCGGATCGGCAGCGGGCCGCTCCGCCCGTGATAGGCCTCGTCACCGGTGGGGGTGTTCTCCAGCAGCTTGAAGGCCGGGAGTACCTCGTCGTAGGACCAGCCCTCGACGCCGTGCTCGCCCCATTTGGCGAAGTCGGCGGCGCGGGCCCGCAGCGCGACGCAGGCGTTCACCGCGGAGCTGCCGCCGAGCACCTTGCCCCGCGGGGTGGGAAGCTGCGCCGCCTGGTCGGTGCCGCGCGAGGTGTAGCCCCAGTCGTGGTCCGGGTCGGCGATCCTGTTCGCGTCGAGCAGGGCGGGCGGGTAGGCATCGGCATCATAGACACGCCCGGCCTCCAGCAGCAGGACCGTTCGCGCGGGGTTCTGGCTGAGGCGGGCCGCGAGGACCGCGCCGGCCGAACCTCCGCCGACGACAACCACGTCAGCGGTCGCGGGTACGTCAGACATGGCGATCTCCTTGTGTTGCGGGCGGTCGAGCCCGGTCGCTTGCGTCAGTTGGCGAGCGTGCCGTCGAAGTCGACGGTGAGATGGGTGCCGTCGCAGAACGGCTTGTTGCCGGACTGGCCGCAGCGGCACAGGGACATCTCGTCCGGGTGCGGGATCTCCCGGCCGTCGACATCGGTCAGGCGTACCGGCCCGGAGACCAGGTAGGGGCCGTCCTCGCTGGGGGTGATCGTGACGTCGGGCATCGGAGGTGTCCTCTCTCAGAAGGTTCAGATCTCAGAAAGTTCAGAAGACCCGGAGGGTCCTGCTGACGGGCAGTCGGCGGACCCGGGTCCCGGTGAGGGCCGCGACGGCGTTGGTCAGGGCGGGTGCGGCGGTGGGCACGCTGACTTCGCCGACGCCGGTCGGCGGCTCGCCCGACTCGATCAGGAGTACGTCGATCCTGGGTACCGACTGCATGCGCATGACGGGGTAGCGGTCGAAGTTCTGGGTGATGATCCGGCCGCCGTCGCCGAGCACGATCTCGCCCCAGGCGGCGGCGCTCAGGGCGTAGATGAGGCCGCCTTCGACCTGCGCACGGATCAGGTCCGGGTTGACGGTGATGCCGCAGTCGAGTGCGAAGGTGATCCGTTCGATGTGGACGCGTTTGCGGTTGTCGAGGGAGATCTCGGTGACCTGGGCGCTGTGGGACAGGAAGCTGCTGCAGGCGACGCCGCGAGCGCGGCCTTCGGGCAGTGGAGTTCCCCAGCCTGCCTGTTCGGTGGCCAGGTCCAGCGCACGCAGGGTGCGCGGATTGTCCGCCAGCAGGTCGCGGCGGAGGTCCACGGGGTCCCGTCCGGTGGCGGCCGCGAGCTCGTCGATCGCCGACTCGCGTGCGAACTCGGTGTGGGAGTTGCCCACCGACCGCCACACCATGATGGGGACGCCGGACCGGACGTTGGTGGTCTCCAGCTTGAAGTCGGCCAGTGCGTACGGCGGGTCGACGGCGCCGCTCGCCGTCATGTGGTCCACGTCGTTGGTGAACAGCACGTCGGCCACGAACGGCAGGTTGACGGAGGTCGGTTGGGCGGCGATCTGCTGGTGGAACGCGGTGGGGCGGCCCTGGGCGTCGGCGCCCGCCCGGACCCGGTGCACGGCCATCGCCCGGTAACGGCCGCTCTTCATCTCCTCCTCGCGCAGCGACTGGAGCTTGACCGGATGCTTCCAGCCCAGCGCCCGCGCGACCTGCACGGCCTCGCTCGTCGGGTCGTGACCGGAGCTGCTGTGCAGACCGAACGATCCTCCGGCGTACGGGACATGCACCCGGACCCGGTCCTTGTCGATGCCGGCCGCCGCCGAGGCCGCCATGCGTGTGTACTCGGGGCCTTCGGTGCCGGCCCAGACCTCCAGCAGACCGTCGTCGTCCATCCGGCACACGGCGTTGTTCGGCTCCATCGGGGTGTGCGCGAGGTAGGGCAGCTCATAGATCGCGTCCACGACGTACGCCGCGTCCGCGAGCGCGGCCGCCACGTCGCCGTCCTCCCGGGCCGTCACGGCCTGCTCCCCGGACTCGACCAGCCGCCGGTGCTCGGCCAACAGCTCCTCCGAGCTGCGCAGTTCGGCCTTCCGCTCGTCCCAGTCCACCCGGAGCGCACGCAGGCCCCGCTGTGCGTCGTCGAAGGTGTCGCCGACCACCGCGATGCCTTCGTCGACCGGTACCACCGCGGTGACGCCGGGCTCGGCGAGCGTCGCGCTGTCGTCGACCGCAGCCGGTGTGGCGCCGAACTTGGGGGGATGCAGCACCACCGCGGTGAGCATGCCGGGCAGGGTGACGTCGATGGTGAACTGCGTGGTGCCGAGGATCTTCCCGGGGGAGTCGACCCGGAGCCTGCCCTCGCGCCCGATCAGCCGGTACTGGCCCGGATCCTTCGGAGTCACATCGTCCGGCACCGCCAACTGCTCGGCGCGTGCCGCGAGTTCACCGAATCCCGCCTGCTTCCCGCTGTGGTGGCGCAGTGTGCCCGACTCGCTCTCGACTTCCTCCGCCGGCACCTGCCAGGCCTCGGCCGCGGCCGCGATCAGCCGTGCCCGCGCCCGGGCGGCGGCCAGCCGGTAGCGCCCCCAGTACCCCTGCGTCGAGGTGGACGCACCGCTCAGCTGGATGAACCCGCCCCCGGCCGGGGTCCCGTAGACATCTCCCCTCCCGCCGGGCCTGGTCCCGTTCGACGCGTTGACCACCCGGACCGAGGCGACATCCGCGTCCAGTTCCTCCGCCACGATCGTCGCCAGCCCGGTGTGGGCTCCCTGCCCCATCTCGATCTGGTCCGAATGGGCGACCACCGTGCCGTCCGGATGGATGCGGACATACGGATGGACCGGATCGTCCAGCTCCTCCGGCGTCAGCGGGTGCATCTCCAACTCCGGGGCGGTGTCCAGCCGCTGCGGGGTGCGTCCCTCGGCCAGCGCCCCGGCTGCCCGGCCGATCGCGTCCCGGATGCGCGGATAGGTCCCGCACCGGCACAGGTTCCCGTTCATCCACCTGGTGACGGTTGCGTCGTCCGGTGACCGGTCGGTCTCCAGCAGGGCGGCAGCGGCCAGGGTCTGGCCGGGCTGGCAGTACCCGCACTGGACCACGTTGCCCTGGTACCAGGCGTCCCGGACCGCGTCGACGACCGGGCCCGACGCACCTTCGACGGTGGTGATCGCCTTCCCGGAGGCGCGCTCGGCGGGCGTCTGGCAGGCCTTGGTGTTGCGCCCGTCGATCAGCACCGTGCACGCCGCGCAGTAGCCGATCCCGCAGCCGTACTTCGTTCCGCGCAGTCCCAGCACGTCCCGCAGCACCCACAACAGCGGACTGGCCGCGAAGCGGTCGTCAACTTCGGCGTCGATACCGTTCACGTTAAGCTTCACGAGAGCCTCCCGGGCTTCGGAGCGGGCGGTGGGGACTCAACCTCCGCCGCCCGCCCGGGTCATCACCGCGCCAGAGTCGTCGCCGGCCGGGTGAGAGGTCATCACCGGATTCCGGTGATGCGTCATGGCCTGGGCGCGCCCTAGGCGGGCTTGCCCAGGTCGATCCAGCGCTGGAGTTTCTCCACCTGTGCGGCGGGCCACGCGCCGTCGCACGGCATCTGTCCGCTGCGCAGGGACCCGACGATGGCGTCGGCACGCTCGACGACATCCGCGTAGTCGAACAGATCAAAGGCGGCCAGCATCGCCTCGCGGTCCTGAGTCCGGAACAGGGGCTTGATGTCCCGCTCGAAGCTGAGCGCGACGTTTTCACCGGCTGATGACATGTCATGACCTTCTTGTCGATGGAACCTGTGTCAGTCGAACCGCGCGGACAGGAACTGTCCGGCCCGGTCCAGCGCGGCGGTCGCCTCGTCGAGAAGCGGAAGGTAGGCCTGGAAGACGTGCGGCACCCGGGGGGTGATGTCCAGGGTGACCTCCACGTCCACGGTGGCGGCCCGCTGGGCGAGGCGTACGGCGTCGTCGAGGAGGACCTCGTGGGTTCCGACCTGGATGATCAGGGGCGGCAGGCCGGACAGGTCCGCGAAAATGGGGCTGACCAGGGGGAGATCGGCGCCTTGTCCCGCCGTGTAGTCGGCGACCCGGGGCTCGAGGAGCTCCCGGCCGAGCAGCGGGTCGGCCTCCCCCTTGGTTTCCATGGTCGTCCCGGCCAGGGTGAGGTCGGCATACGGTGACATGAGGTAGGCCGCGGTCGGCAGGGGCAGCCCGTGATCGCGGGCGTTGACCAGGGTGGCGACGGCGAGCCCGCCGCCGGCGGACTCTCCTGCGAAGACGATGTCCGAGGGGGCGACGCCGTCGTGCAGGAGGGCTTCGTAGGCGGCCAGAGCGTCGTCCACCGCCGCCGGATACGGATGCTCGGGCGCGAGCCGGTAGTCGACGGAGAAGACCTTCGCGCCGGTCCGCCGGGCGACCTGCGAGGCCAGACCGGCGGCGCTGAAGGCGTCCCCCAGAACGTAGACGCCGCCATGGAAGTACAGGACGACGTGCCGGGGTTCGACTCCGTCGACCGTGATCTCGGCGGTGGGGACACCGCCCAGCTTGGCCGATGTCACGGTCACATCGGCGGGCAGCGGCTGCGCCGACGTCAACTCGCGAAGCAGGCGCCGTTGCTCGCCGACATCACTGTCGACGGGGATGGCGGACTGACGCAGGAGGGCGTCGAGGGTCTCTTGCTGCTCGGTGCTCACGGAGCATCTCCGTTCGGTGGAGGGTGAAACGGCCGCACACCCTGCCGGCCCGGCCCAGGCAGGTCCGGGAGGTCCCGTTGGAGCCCGGGCCGGACTCTGCGGACTTCGAGGAGATCGAGGCCGAGGGCCTCGATCTCGGAGAGGACGCCGAAGAGCGCCGCGGCGTCCGGCAGCAGCCCGGTGAGCACGGTTTCGGTGCCCTGCTGCTCGGGCGCGAACGCCGGGAATGCCATCAGCAGGGTGGGGCCGAGGTGGCCGTTGACCCGGATCTCGTACAGGACGGGGTCATCACCCATGTGCTGATGGTCGTGGGCGGTCAGGTGAACCCGCATCACCGGAATCCGGTGATCGTAGGATCCTCAGCTACGGCCGTTCGACAGGAGCCGCAGCTCACGGCCGCGCTGCACCGCCGAGGAACGGTCGCCGGCGCCGAGCTTGGCGTAGATCCGCCGGACGTGGGTGTTGACGGTGTTGAGCGAGACCGACAGTTCGGCGGCGATCTCGGGCCGGGTGAGATTCGTCGGCAGATAGCGCAGGACGCGCAGCTCGCTCGGGCTGAGCTCCTCGGCCGGCCCCGGAGCAGGCCGGTCCGGCCCGGCCGGGGCCTCGCCGCGGACGACGTCGAGGATGTCGGAGACCAGCGCGGCGTGCGACGTCCTGTGCAGGTCTTCGAGCAGCTCCCAGGCGCCGGTCATCGCGAACGGCAGAATCATCCGGTCCGGCTCGGCGAGGTTCAGCGCCTGTTCGACGGCCGCCCCCGCTCCCTGGTCGTCGCCCAGGTCGCGGCAGGCGAGCGCATCGAGGAGACGGGCTTCGATCACGGTGAGAAAGGAGTTGGCGGAGGCGGTGCCGTCGAGGACCGGCCGGAGCTCGCGGCGGGCGCCGGCGGGATCCTGCTGGGCGAGGCGGATGACCGCGGCCGCATTGCGGATCTCGCCGGCGGCGGCCCGCCGGTCGTCGAGGGCGGCGAGGGCCGTCCGGGCCTGATCGACCATCCCGAGGCGGGCCTGGGTGGCCAGCGTCCAGGCGGTCACCCGGGACGACAGCCCGTGCTCGCCCATCATGTGCGCCTGCACCTGCTCGGCGGCGGTCAACTCGGCCAGCGTCTCGTGATGTCGCCCGCGTGCCGCCGGAAGCATCGCGGAGATCAGATGCACCAACAGCCGGACACCGGGTTCGCCCTCGGACCGGGTGGCGCGCCGTGCGCGGTCCAGCCACTGTTCCCCTTGGTCGAACTCGCCCGTGCAGATCAACGTCCCGGCGAAGGACGCCTGTGCGGGGACGATCACCGGCTCGGCGTCCCAGCCGTACCTGGCGGCCAGCGCCAAGGCCTGCTCACAGCGCTGCCGGACCAGGGCGAAGGAACGGTTGCCCGAGGCGTATCCCAGGTGGGCCAGGCAGGCGACCTCCAGGTAGGGACGGCCGATGTCGCGGGCGAGTGCGGCGCCCTCCAGAAGGTGCCGCTCGCTGTCGGCGAGCCGCAGCGACCAGGCCTCGGTGACGCCCAGGTTCAGGAGCGCGAGGGCCCGCAGGTCGCCGGCGAGCGCGACCTCCGTGGTGGACTGGCCGACGGTGGGAGAAGGCAGTGCGTCAGCCTGCTCGAACACGGCGTCGAAGTGCCCGCGCAGCCGGGCCAGCAGCAGGTCCAGGGAGGCGATCGCCATCCGCAGCCGGTGCCGGCGGGCGGGTGGGGTCGTGGCTGCGTACGACCCGGCGATCTTGAGGTGCGCCTCGGCCTCCTCCAGGCGGTGCTGGTGGAGGTCGGCGTTGGCGTACACCAGGGCCAGCTCCGGGCGTTCCTCGCCGGTGCGGGCCGGGAAGGAGCGCAACAGCGCCACCACGGTTCCGGCCTGCCCGTCGAGGGTGAGGCTGACGGTGTGATCGGTGAGCAGGCGGGCCGCCTCGTCCCAGTCACCGGCGGCCTGCAGGTGCCGGATGGCATCGGCGGTCTGGGCGTGGTCGGCAAACCAGCGCGCGGCCAGCCGGTGCAGTTCCGGGATGTCCGCGGGGAGTGTACGGCGCAGTTCCAGCCGGAGCAGGTCGGCGAACATGTGGTGGTAGCGGAACCAGGTCCGGCCGGGGTCGAGTGACACGACGAACGCGTTGGCGTCCTCCAGATCCAGCAGGATGCGTTCCGCCCCGCTCGCGCCCGTGAGCAGATCGGCCAGCTCGCCGTTGACCCGGTCCAGCAGGGAGGTGCGCAGCAGCAGACGCTGCACGTCGGCCGGCTGCCGCTCCAGCATCTCGGCCAGCAGGTACTCGGCAACCGTACGGTGACTGCCGGAGAACGCGGCGACGAACCGTTCGGGATCCGGGTGCCCGGCCAGGGAGAGCACGGCGAGCCGCAGCCCGGCCGCCCAGCCCTCGGCGCGCTGGTGCAGCATGCCGGCCACGTGGTCGGGCAGCGCGACTCCGGCAGCGGCCAGGAACTCGCGGGTCTCGGCCTCGGTGAAGCGCAGCTGCGCGGCACGGATCTCGGCCAGTTCGCCGGCCAGCCGCAGCTTGTGCAGGCGCAGCGACGGGTCACGGCGGGTGGCCACGATCGCGTGGACGCCCTGGGGAAGACTCGTCAGCAGTACCGCCAGCTGCTCGGTGGCCGCTGCGGAACCGAGCTCGTGCAGATCGTCGATGACCAGGAAGAAAGGCCCGCGGGACGCCGTGATCTCGGACAGAACCTTGTCCATCATGGCGCCGCCGTCGAAGCCGGGCGTCACGGGTGGGGGCTCCGCGGCGCCCTCGGTACCGGCCGCGGCGCGGACCGCGTCCAGCAGAGCGAGCCAGAACAGCTGCGCGTCCTGCTGGCCCGGCCGGACGGAGATGAATGCGATACGGCGGTCCTGGCCCGGCCGGTCGGCCCAGGTGCGCAGCAGCGACGTCTTTCCGCTGCCGGCGGGAGCGGAGACCAGCGTCACCTGCTTCTCGGCTGCGCGGTCCAGGGCGGCGACGAGGTCGCGGCGGTCGATGAGACCGGGGCGCCCTCGGCCCGGTCCGCGGCCTGAATCCGCTGCGGCCCGCAGGTCGGGCATCACGCCATGTCCGTCAGGCACGCGGCCAGCGTAACCGATGCGAATCACCGCATCCCGGCGGCGACCTGTCACCTTCACGGCAGAGACCCTGGGCACACGCTGACGGACGTATCAAGGCCGCACACCGTTCGCAGAGAGTTCACGACTTCGCCGATTCCGATTCCGATTCCGAGTGTGCCCCCGATTCCGATTTCCGATTTCCGATTCAAGTCCCGGCCGTGCGCCTCCCCGGCCCAGCCCATCGCGCCGAGAACCTCGCCGCCGCCGGAGCCGGACTCGACGACGTGACCCGCGTTGAGCCGAGACGGCACATTCCCGCCGCCCGATACCCAGGAGGAACGGGCGAATGCGGATCACCGGAATCCGGTGACGTCCGCTCACCTGCCCGGCCAGGAGCCTGACATCGAGCACCAGATTCCGTAGGAGGTACCGGCATGGACAACGAGCAGATCATCAGGAAGGCGTACCAGACAGCCGAGGACAAGGACATCGAGGGCTGGCTCGGGGCCTTCACCGAGGACGGGACGTTCACCGACGAGTCGATCGGCGTCACCTACCGCGGTCGGGACCGTGCCTTCCCCGTGGAGAACTACGGGCGGGCATTCCCCGACATGCACCGCGAGCTCTACCAGGTCTACGTGAGCGGGGACATGGTCGTCGTGCAGCTGGCACTGCAGGGCACCCACAACGGCCCGCTGAACGTGGGCACCGGGACGCTCGAGCCGACCGGGAACCGGATGGACGCTCCCTGCTGTGACGTGTTCGAGCTGGTGGAGGGAAAGATCAAGCGCTTCGACTGCTACCCGTCCGGGAGCGTGATCCTCGCCCAGCTCGGCGTCCTCGGCGCCCTCGACGCCTCCGTTCACCCGGATCACTGACGGCACTGCGGCCTGCTGCGGCTACCGGGGGCGGCGTCGCAGCAGTGCCCAGCCCGAGAGGGAAACGCCCAGTCCGACAAGGATGGCGAAGCCGAGCACGGTGTCGGGTGGTGTCGCCCCTTGGCCCAGTGCGACTCCGGCACCGATCACGGGCACCGAAAGCCCCACGAAGAGCGCGATGACGATCCCCGTAGTTCCCTTGAATTCCGCACCGGCGCCGGCGCCGGTGCGATCAGGCGTGGACCTGCGAATCCACGCCGAGGTCCAGGCGGATCGATTCGAGGATGATGAACGTCGTACTGGCCGTGTAGACGTCGGCGGCGGCGAGGACACCGGTGTACTTCTTGATGACCGGCTGGGAGGCGTAGGCGACCTGAGCCGCCTGGTACTCCTTGACCGCGGCCCAGGCGTTGTTCCCGTACTTGGTGAAGTACGGCGTGGGGTCGACCGCCGCCAGCGCCTTCTTGACGTTGTCGACGATGTCGTCCACGTACTGCTGGTAGTCGACCATGTCCTGGCGGGTGCCGAGCCGGCCCATGTGGCCGCCGATGTAGTGCTTCCACGGATAGGCCATGGCCTTGGCCGGGGCGGCTATGGAGCCGGGGACGTCCTCGTTCAGGTTGAAGCTGTCGAAGGGGACCCAGCCGGGCAGGTTGACGTCGACCAGCATGAGCGTGTCGTGGTCCGGCAGGTGGATGTAGATGTTGTCGGGCGAGTGGTTGGTGCCGTGCCACGCCAGGTCGATGCGCTCGCCGCCCACGCGCAACGTGTGGCGGCGCTCGAACGTCACGTCGGGCACCGGCCGGGTCGGGTCGTTGTCGCGTGCCAGCAGCCGCCTGTTCTCGGCGTGGCCGATCCGTACGACGTGACGGCCGAACAACGACGAAGCGCCGAGGTGGTCGGCGTGGTGGTGGGAGTAGATCAGGTGGGTCACTCTGTTGGAGACGCCGTTGGCGGCAGCGATCTCGTCGATGGCACGCTGCAGGTTGTGCCCGATGGTGGGGGGCGCGTCGAACAGCACGACACCCTCACGGGTCGTCAGGAACGCCGCCTGGTAGGTGCCGTCGGTCACCCAGTACAGATTCTTCTCGATCCGACCGACGTAGTAGCCCTGCGAGTTGACGGCGGGACCGAGTGCGGACGGCGGGATCGGCGCGTAGTCGGGCAGAGTTGCGGCGGACGCCTGGCCGGCGAGTGCGCCGTCGGCCAGCGCGGCGACCGTGGGAACGGCCGCCAGTGCCGGCCGTCGGCCAGCGCGGCGACCGTGGGAACGGCCGCCAGTGCCGCGCTGCGGGCAAGGAACGAGCGGCGGTTCGTCGATGACATGGTGGTTCCCCTCGGACAGTGGCGATGTGCATGGAGTGGAGGGCGTACGGAGCGTTCTGCCTGTCCCGGCTAGGTGCCGTAGGCCGGCACGATCGCTCCGCTGACGTTCGCTGCGAGGTCGCCGGCGAGAAAGGCGATGACGTGCGCGATCGCCTCCGGCGGCACAGCGTGTGCCAGCGCCTCCGGAGGGAACACGGCCCGGTTCCTGGCCGTGTCGAGGAGCTGCGGCGCCACCGCGTTCACGCGGATGCCGTGCGGACCCAGCTCCAGGTCGAGAATGCGGACGAGGTGGTTGAGTGCCGCCTTGCCGAGGCTGTAGGCGGCCATGCCGGCGGTCGGCTCGGTCGCCGGTCGGGCGGACACGTGCACGATGGCGCCCCCGCCGCGCTCGCGCATGTACGGCGCCACTGCCTGGCTCAGCCAGAGCGCGGCGCCGAGGTTGACGTCCATCATGAGCCGCAGGTCCTCGGGCGTCGTGGCGAGCGCCTCTCCCGGGCGGAACGCACCGAGGGTGTTCACCAGTACCTCGGGAGGTCCGGACTCGGCGGCGATCCGGTCGACGAGGTTCCTGGCCACGGCCGGATCGGTTGCGTCGCCCACCTCCCGGCGGATGCCGTCGGGCAGTTCGTCCAGTGCCTTCTCCGTGCGGTCGACCGCTGTCACGGTGAACCCTGCGTCCGCGAGTACCGCCACCGTGGCAAGGCCCAGGCCTCCGCCCGCACCGACCACCACCGCCACACGCTCGCTCATCTCGTTCATCTCGCTCATGAGACCGCCTCCTTGCCGGGCGTCGCCGAAGTCCCCTGCAGCTGATGTGCCATGGCGTTCCTCCTTGGCCCTCGGGTTCCGGTGATCACGGGTGGACCCGGGAGCCGGTTCCCAGGTCGAGGCGGATCGACTGGAGAACGGTGAACGTCGTACTGACGGTGAAGGCCGCCACGTCCGCTGCTGCCAGGACGCCCGTGTACTTGGCGATGACCGGGGCAGCGGCCTGTTGCGTGACGGTGTCGAGGTGGGCGTTCACCCCGGCCCAGACGTTCTGCCCGTACCTCCGGAAGTACGGTGCGGGGTCGACCGAGGCGAGCGCGGCATGCGCGCTCTCGACGATGTCGGCGACGTACTGCTGGTGCAGGTCGACGTCGTCGCGAGTGCCGAGCCGGCCGAGGTGCCCGCCGATGTAGTGCTTCCACGGGTAGGCCAGCGCCTGTTCAGGGGCGCTGATGCAGCCGGGTACGTCGTCGCTCAGGTTCAGGTTGTAGACGGGCACCCATCCGGCGTTGACGATGTCGATGAGCATCAGCGCGTCGTGGTCCGGGAAGTGGATGAAGATGTTGTCCGGCGAGTGGTTCGGGCCGTGGTAGATCAACTCCACACGCTCGCCGCCGACTTGGAGCGTGTGACGGTCCTCGAAGGTGACGTCGGGGGCGGGCCGGGCCGGGTCGTTGTCCCGTAGCAGCAGGCGCCGTGTCTCCGCGTGGCCGATGCGGACGACGTCGTCGAAGAGGCTTGCCGCGCCGGCGTGATCGGCGTGGTGGTGGGAGTGGACGAGATGGGTCACGGTGTTGCCGACCCCCTCGGTCTCCGCGATCTCGTCCACGGCCCGCCGCAGGTTGTGGCCGATCGTCGGGGGTGCGTCGAACAGGACCACACCGTCGCGCGTCACGAGGAAAGCCGACTGATAGGTGCCGTCGGTGACCCAGTAGAGGTTCCGCTCGACCCGTCCGACGAAGTACCCCTGCTCGTTCAGTGCCGGACCGAGCGCTGTCTCGGGTACCGGGGTGTAGTCCGGCATCCGCGGCAGATCTCCCGTGCCTGGGCCCGACGGAGCCATGACGATCTCCTTCCGACTTCGGCCGTGGACTGGGGCCGCGACCGCATGTGCCGTGCCACGCCACAGGTTTGCCGCCGGACAGGTGAACGGTCCTCACCGGATTCCGGTGATCTCCTGGCGGCACGCTCACGCGCTCGTCGTCGCCTGCGGCCGGGGTGCGGCCTCCTCGCTCACCCCGAACCGCTCGTGCGCCCGCCGCAGCGGCTTCGGCGCCCACCACGCCCGTCGGCCCAGCAGCGTCATCGTCGCCGGGACCAGCAGCATCCGTACGATCGTCGCGTCGATCAGCACGGCGAGGGTGAGACCGAGGCCGATCTGGAGGATGGGGGAGAAACCGCCCGTCATGAAGGCGCCGAAGACGACGGCGAGGAGGAGCGCGGCGCAGGTGACCACGCGCCCGGAGCGGCGCAGACCGGTCACCACGGCCTCCCGGTCGTCGCCGGTCAGCTGCCGGGCCTCCCGCATCCGGGCCAGGATGAACAGCTCGTAGTCCATGGCCAGTCCGAAGGCGATCGCGACGATCAGCGGGGGAGCCGTCAGGCTCAGCGCGCCCAGCCCCTCCGCGCCCAGCGCCCCGGCCAGGTGGCCGTCCTGGAAGACCCACACCACCACACCGAGTGCGGCGCCCAGGCTGAGCAGCGTGGTCAGGATCGTGCGCAGCGGGATCAGCAGCGAGCCCGTGAAGGCGAACAGCAGGACGAAGATGCCGGCCAGCACCGTCACGGCGGCCCAGGGCGCACGGTCGGAGAGCATCGCGCGGAAGTCGACCAGCCGGGCCGCGGGGCCGGTGACCTGGACCGGTTCGCCACCACGCAGGTCGCGCACCCGCGTGACCAGGCCGGTGGCCTCCTCGCCGTCGACCCGTCCGGGCGGCTGCAGTTGGACGAGGGTGGTGCCGCCCGGCAGCGAACGGGACTGCGCGGTCGGCGACAGGGCGCGGATCCGGTCGGCCGTCGCCGGGTCCGTGCCCGGCTTCAGGACGACGGTGACCGGGGACACTCCGGTACCGGGCGGGAAGTGGGCGTCGACGGTGTCGTACAACTGCCGTGCCTCGGTACTGGACGGCAGCTGGGTGGCGTCCCCGATCTCGATCTTCATGCCGGTGACGGGCAGGGCCAGGACGAGCAGGGCGGGTACGACCGTGACGAGCACGGCGACACGGCGGCGGGCCGCGAAGCGGGCGACGCGGGCGAAGAAGCGGCCCTCCTCGCCCTCCGGCCTGGCCTTCGCCGGGGCGATCTTCGCGCCGAACCTGGTGAGCAGCGCCGGCAGCAGCGTCAGCGCGGCCAGCATGTCGATGACGACCACGGCCGCCACGGCCAGGCCCATGCTGCGCAGGAACACGCTGGGGAAGACCAGCAGCCCGGTCAGGCTGACGGCGACGGTGAGCCCGGAGAACAGCACGGTACGCCCGGCCGCGTCGACCGTGCGATGCACGGCCTCGATGACGTCCTCGGTGTGCCGGCGTTCCTCGCGGAAGCGGACCAGCATCAACAGGGCGTAGTCCACGGCGAGTCCGAGCCCCAGCATGGTCGTCACCTGGATCGCGTACACGGAGATGTCGGTGACCTGGCTGAACCCGAAGAGCGCGAGGAACGCGCCCGCGATCCCGCTGACCGCGATCACCAGCGGCAGCGCGGCCGCGCGCAGCCCGCCGAACACGACGAGCAGCAGGGCCAGTACGACGGGGAGCGAGATCAACTCGGCGTTCTTCACGTCCTCCTGGGCCCGCTCGCCGAGCTGCTTGCCCAGCAACGGGCCGCCGCTGACGTGGACTTCGGGCGCGTCGATCTGCTTGATACGGCCGGCCGCCGTATCCACCGCCCGCTCCTCGGCGTCGTCGTCGAGACCGCCCTCGAGCGTGACGGGCACGATCAGCGCCTGCCCGTCCTCGGCGGTCAGGCCCCGGGTCGTGTACGGATCCGGTACGGCGGCGACACCGGAGATACGGCGTACGTCGGCGACGGCGCGCTCGACCTGGCT
>Ga0307512_10002174_pt1 | contig 25609 bp, 24 predicted proteins | sample 14_EM_MG_FD_200267 | JGI IMG/M metagenome (GOLD analysis project Ga0307512, IMG submission 200267) | Populus trichocarpa ectomycorrhiza microbial communities from riparian zone in the Pacific Northwest, United States - 14_EM | ecosystem: Host-associated > Plants > Roots > Unclassified | place... | reverse complement strand
CCAATGCAATTGGCGCACTCTACCACCTTCGAATGGTCACCAGCGAGCCACAAATGAGAACCGACGGCTATGACGATGCCAGGAGCGGAAGCTTACATCAATGTCCAAAGTCAAGACGAGAGCCATGTGATGATCGACTATTTCACCGATATTACTCCAGCCAATTCCGAAGATGGTCTCTGCCGAGACTCAACTTTATAAAATGAAAGCCGAACCGAATTACGTGTCAAATCACAGAGATTACGATTACAATCCCGAATCACAATTACACTGCAACCTAGCCACGATGGCAATTGACAATCCAGATGATGATGAAGTCGTCGCCGGAGCAACGAATATTCAAAAAAGGGAGATAGCCGTGTCAGATCAGTCAAGTCCTATCGACAAGTCAAAAGCCCACCTGAAGGCAGTCTACCGAGACACGCACCGAAAAGTCTACTGAGAGTCGACCTAGATTCTATTGAAGTCGCCGATCAAGAGCGCAACCGTGAAGTCGACCGCATGGTCACCAAAGCGGACTTCGAAAGATGATTACCGAGTCAATGATAATTACCGATGACTGCCGGCTGCAAGTGATATTCCACAGAGCATGCAGTGAAGCACTGCACGAAGGATCAAGAGAGCGCAGGCCCGCTCGAACTTGATAAGTATAACCATATTAGAGAAGCTTACGTTTTAGATGTCGACGAATGAGACGCGACTACACACGATGAAATTGACATATACGATCGATGATTAGCGATGGCTACGAACGATGCCGGCAGCGGAAGCTCCCATCGATGCCAAGTCATGAGCGGAAGCTCTACTACCCTGATGATTCCGACCAAGAACCACGCCGAGATATGAACCACATGGTACGTTGTATGCTGGATGAATTTGGGAGTGGAGATAAGGAGGAATTGAGGTCCGAGACTCGGGAGCGGAGGAAATGGGTCAACGGAGTTTCGGAACTCAGGACAGGAGGTAAGTAATCAATTGGGCGTTCCTTTCTTCTGTTTCTTCTCTTCTCTTCTCTTCTCCATACTTCATTACTTCATTGGATCTCGGCCCGGTACAAATGGCGTCGGCACGGGTTTTTACCACCTCCGGATGGCAGCCAAGTGGAGGTGGAGTTTCCCCGTGCGCCGGATCCGCCGAATGGTCACCATGAGCGGTAGTGATCCATTGCGGGACTTATCAGTGTGTACGAGTACGTACGCGGCATGATTGTTTAATGTTTTTTTTTCTTTCCTTATCTCTTGTACGGTTTATGCAGCCCAGGAGGTCTGGGCCTCAAGAGGGGGATAATGTAACGGCGGCACGTGACCCGGGGCCGGGTAACGGCCTTTCCATATAGTCGGCTCGCCACGAGCCATAGATCTCTAGCGATAATCTTACAATACATCTACACCTACTATCACTCGCATCCACGTGTGCAACCGTATTCCAATAATTACCACACGTATGCCTATGAGGCCGAACGCTGGCGTACGTGCCCTTACACTAACAGTCAAAATTCCGCGATCTTATATCAGTTATCTAGGTAACTGTGACTCTAAATCAACTGCATTCCCAGTTCAATCCCAGCTATGTCAAGCTCGATAGCACTATCCACAGTTTCGTCAGACTTCAAACAAGTGCCCAGCTGATATCTCTTTGCTGCTTCCAACCAATTCCGAGTACCAAAGTTCACTGCCTCATTGAGCTTCCAGCCAGTATTGATACCCGAATGATATACACCAGGAAAGGTGATTATCATGTCCCCTTTCTGTTGCATAAACTTGTAGCATCTATACTGAGCTTGAGCCCAACCCTCCTGATCCAAAGGTAGACCTTGTTCAGAATTGATATAAGCTTGATGCTGTAGGAATTGAGGACAGGTGACTGGCATGGTTTCTGGAGATTCAAATTGCAGCAGCTTTATTCTTGGTATTTAGACAAGTACGTATCTCGCTGAAGGGTAATCTTACCTCCCTGGTGATGAAAGAAGTATTTAATATACAACGGGGGAACAGCATACCAAACATTAGCAGCTCCATCGATTTGATTGTTGGCACTATACAAATGGTACTCTTCAATGTGCCAGCAGAACACGGTGCCCTGGGTGCCTCCATAGAGATATGGAAAGTGCAGGCCATCAATCTTCTCTGTCGTGAGATTGAGAATATTGAAGCTGCCTTGGAAGACATTCAATGGAGATCTCAGATGCTCAAAATGCGCAGCTATGTGACAGTTAGCCATATGTGGATTGAATCAGCTGTACAGTGTTCAGTAGACCCACCTGACGCATCCATGCCATAAGGTTGATGCCTTTGGCCGTTGTCTTCATGTTCTGTTGCCCAGAGCTCCCACGAATCCACTGCTGTTGATTGCCACTCTTTCTTATCTTTCAAGGCTTCTGCCCAGTTCTCAAATGCAGCTCTTTTATCCCTCCTAGCTGTAGCATCCCACACGAGCTGGAAGGCCTGGCTTGTTGGAAGACCTCTGGGCTGCAGGGTCTGTAATCTGGTTTCGAAAAATTGTGTATGGGCCTTGCTACTGGATCCTGACTTTGTCCTCTTCCACCATGAGCCATCCGCTTCTGTCTGGGCATATCGTAACTGTATAGCCCCGAATTTCACGGCAGCCCACCCAACCGCTTCAAGGAACTCCCCAAAGTTATCCATCGCGTATTGAGAGGGTAGAAAAATGGGTGGTTGATATGTGACTGGTTGAAGCACATCCCCAAACTTTGAAGCAAGTGCTAACCCTTTGGGACCTTTGGCAAGCAGCACAATTGCAGACGGCGTCACAATACTCTTGCTACCTATTTCGCATTAGCTGTATGCACTCAATAAAATGTCACAAGTACTCACCAGCTTATAGTGCTCTCATCTTTCTATGAGACTCAGCATTAATTTTGTGGCTTGAGCTTGCAAAAATGCGTTGAGGTTTTTTGCCTGTAGCCATATCATCTTGGGTTTGATTGACCCAATTAAAGGTTGACTCTTTAGGGGGCATGGTAATGGTTAGTTGTTGTTGTAGTAGTTGATAGCAGGGGTGTGGAGTTGCCAGCAGCGGGGAAAATCTTCTGTGAGGTTGTAGGGTGGTTAGGGTTGCAGGGGTGGCCACTCGCCATATAACTCTTTTAGGCATAGATAGCAACAGACCTACCGGTACACTGCCAGGCACTCCAGTACTCATCACCAACTACACTTTTGAGAGACCTCCTAACAGTTAAATTAATTACCTAACTACCCTCTCTATTGCTTTCTCAATTTTTTTTGTCACTAGGGACAAACTTATTTTTGTCTGGGTTGCACCAGTGCGCTGTCGCGAGGTTTTGGCACTTACACCTTAACAGGCTGCCGCCGATGAGCAAATCACAGGGATTTTGTGGGGTCGCCTGCTTCACAGGATGCGAGCCACACTTGGTTACAGTACTGTACAGCCACCACAGGGCGCAATGATTACTGCACTTATACAATACTATTTTATTTTGCCGCGGCGAAACTTTTAAACATACACGTCAACTGAATGAATCTAACAGTGTTCAAGACGCATTTATTCGTAGTCACATGACGCCAGCAGCTTCTTGGAGCGAGTGATTATCTATAAACTTCGGGAATTACTCGTCAAATTTATCGAGTCTCCAGACACCCCATTATAACCGCCTTGGCGACACTTCAAAAATTTAATGTCTATCCATCTCCCTGAGTCGGACTCTAATCGATTTAATCAATCTAATCTAACCAGAGCCATGACAGGGTGTCCGGAGACTTGATAAATTGACGGGTTCTCCCCGCATTCGCAACAAAATTCAGTTATACTGCCGTTCTCTCTATCACGGTAATTGCTGCAGTTGTAACTTATCCACAAACTCCATTCGGAGGGCAACATTCTACTCTTGTACTCTATGCGTCTACCGTGCGTACTGCGACTCGCTAGATGTGAGAACTGCCCTTACATTGCAATATTTCTCTGGACTAATTGCGAGACTATCTATATTCTATCACAATCTATGTCTAAAGCCCAAGAAATCACCACCCATATTCTGCGATTGTGACCTGTTTCGACATGAGCGAAGGTGGTGGCCGACTATTAGTTCTCGCTGCACTGCGTCAAGATTGTTGCATAAATAAATCTCAGCCCTCGTATGCCATACAGGCTAACTGTATTCTGCCATCTCTATACATAGTTCAGTATGTACGCATTCGCCCACGGACTACCGTATACATATGGCCTCAATGGCCCTCTTAGATAGTAAAAATCAAGTTTCTCTATCTCAACTTTTAACAAAGATGTCACGGTACTCACTACACTTTACCGCCAATATGACAAACTATCTTGATGGCACCCCGAAGTTCCCTTGCTTGGGTAAGAATGCCCATTTATTGACTGTAATGGAAGAATGCCAGAAATCTTACTTGTCACCACTCGTCACCCGGCAACCCCAAAACCTAGACCAAGGCTTACCAGCACCGGACAGATCGGACAGATATGGATATGATCCTCGACTAGGCCAGTCAATGCCAAGGGCGGCTTTTGAAATCTGACCTAGCCGGTCTACGGATCCTTATCTGGCTCGGATGATGAGACAATCAGAGGAGGGAGGGAAAGATGATGATGACTGAACTGTCTATCGTACAAAGAGAGAACAAGATAGATATATATAAAGAAAGAAATCATCTCGAGAGCGAAACGAAACAGTAAGCGAAAAGCACTAAGAATGAAACTCTAAGAGCGAAGCATCATGAGCAAAGCACTACTCAAGCCCGAGGCTCTCGGGGAGATAGGCATTGTACCAAGCCCGAGGCTAGCGGCGAGATAGGCTCCGTACTAAGCCCAAGGTTCGCAGGGAGATATGCCCGCTAAGTCTAGTGCACGCCTTAGTCCCAATGGCCTGCGGGCTAAAGTAAGTGTCCGCCTTAATTCCCATAGCCTTCGGGCCAAATCTCATGACAACTGATATTATAGATGGAACGAATAGGAAACTATCATATTCAAGCTACGGTTTCAGGTAATACTGTTAAAAAGAGTTACCAGCAAGTGTTGTAGGTATACTAGAATACTGCGGCAGAATTCACTGGCCGTATATATGGCTCATTCTTGCAACCTGAACGTTGCGGAGGTGATGTTGCGCAGTACCGAGAAGGTGATAAAGGGTGGAGTAGCCAAATGCGCGTGGACCGTCCGTAGTGCGACCACAAGTGAAGCCAGAATCCAAGCACGCCTACAAGCACACCTGAGGCGAACAATTTCAAGTGCACATGGGAGGTAGTCAGGGTAGTCAGGGTAGGCAGGCTAATTGCGCTTGGACTGAGCTTAGTGCGATCACTAGTGCACTTATAACCCCCACCTACAAGTGTACCTACTCTTACACCTAGTAGCCGAAGGCAAGGATCCAAGCGGGAATTGGCGTGCGAAGCAGAGTTAGCTTTTCGAAAGCCCAAAATGCCTTTAGAGACGCACCTATTATCCATCCAGCGAAGCCAATTACACCATGGACGGATACCATCGATTTTGCGATCGCAGGCACACATCTCAATAGTGCTTCCTATCCAAGAAACAATGTACCCGAGACTTAGGCGACATAACGTGACAGGATAATTCCAAACGTTGTCGATGCTTTATACACGGATGCTTAGTCGATGGAAGAGCTAACGAATCCTAATGTTGGGACAGAAACTTCTCTCACACAAACCCCAATCATGTTCCGCTTTAATCGATCTCACTCCAACCGTCTCGAAGTCACGGCCAACGTCTGCTGTCCTCGGTCAACATCAAGCAAATAGGTGTTCTATATGGACGTAGATGGGAGAACTAACGATAATGGATAGAATTTGCAGCACATTGTGTGGATACATTTGAGGCTTGGTATGATTCAATTCATTTTACCGCATTTAAATTCCATCAATGAATGTCTGCCAGGGACTACCGGGAATGACCGAACGTAGCAATCCTGATCGTCCTATCCGTCCATCCACGTCCTGTCTCAAAATGACGGCGCTGTCCCGTCCCGTCCTGAGCGATCTGGATAGATAGGACAGTTGAGAACACTAGTCACAGCGGGATTCGATACAGTGGTCAGTGTAAAGGTCAGCCTTAAGATTGGACACAGTAGTCTCAGAGGCTTGCGTTTCAAGGTATTTGCAGCGGGTACACAAGACATGCCATCTGGAAGCTTAGCATGCATACAGAATAGAGTTAAATATAGCGCTGACCAGTCGGTCGAGTTGCCGAACGAACCCGGGCGCGCACAGCCATGGAAACATATGTATACCCGAGTAAATTGGATCAGGCCGAACAACTAGAACACATAATTGACGATCACATTGAGCCAATATAAACTATTCATTAATTTCACTGATCCTTCCAAAATCCTAGATCCTTTTCCGTCATCCCTTTCCAACCAATAGAAACCTCAACCCCGCCACAAAGCCATCATCGACATCCGACGCGTTGACCTTCGACTTACGAGATATGACTAGTTTATCTGGTCGGATGTGTACAACCCCCTCATCTTTTTTTATGTGATAGAGATCAATTACTCGTTTTCTCTTTTCTCATTCTCGCGTGAACCATAATCGTAATAGAACCATCGAAATGCAAGCAAAGAAATATGAATGAGGCAGCAGTCAAATACCCGGGTAGTCTGCTGGTCTTACTCGTATGTAATTTCTTCCTGGCAGCATGCAGCGAGGTGTAGCGGCATCCACCCATCTTTATCAGCAGACTCGATGTTAGCCCCCGAGTCGATGAGCAGCTGGGCCACTGCCTCCTGCTTGTTCCGTAATGCGAAGTGCAGCGGTGTCGACCCGTCGTTGTTGACGGCAGAAACATCGGCACCCATGTTGATGAGCAGCCGCGCCACCTCTTCGTACTTGTTCTTAGAGGCGAGGTGCAGCGGAGTTAACCCATTGTTGTCGGCAGCCGAAACGTCAGCTCCCAAATCGATCATCAGCTGCGCCACCGTCTCTTGCCCGTTCTGCAAGGCAAGGTGCAATGGAGTCGACCCGTCTTTGTTAGCAGGTGAGATGTCAGCTCCCTTGTCAATTAGTAGCCACACCGCTGTATCGTGCCCCTCCTCACAGACAAGGTGTAGCGGTGTCGACTTGTTGTTGTCAGTGGCAGACACATCCGCACCCATGTTGATGAGTTGCCGTGCCACCGCCTCGTACCAGTCCTTTAAGGCAAGGTGTAGTGGTGTCGATCCATCATTGTTGGCAGTCATGACGTCAGCACCCCCATCGATGAGCAGCTGTGCCACATTCTCGTACCCATTCGTCAAGGAAAGGTGCAGCGGTGTTGACCCGTTCATGTCAGCGAGCGAGAGATCGGCTCCCCTGCCGATGAGCAGCTGTGCCACGGTCTTGTACCCATTCGTTAAGGCAAGGTGCAGCGGTGTTGACCCATTCTTGTCAGCGGGCGAGATGCCGGCTCCCCTATCGACGAGCAGCTGTACCATCGCCTCCTGTCCGTTCTCTGAGGCGAGGTGCAATGGTGTCGACCCATCATCGTTAGTTGCTGTGAAGTCACCACCGCCGTCGAGGAGCAGCTGTGCCACCGTCTGGTGCCCGTTCTGCGAGGCAAGGTACAGCATTTCCGACCAATCCTTACTAGCGGCTGTGACGAAAGCACCACCATCGACGAGTAGTTGTGCCACCGTCTCATGCCCATTCTTCATGGCGAGATGCAGCGGTGTTGACCCGTTCCTATCAGCGGGCGAGATGTCGGCTTCCCGGTCGATGAGCAGCCGTGTCACCTCCTCCTGCCCTTTCTCTGAGGCAAGATGTAGCGGTGTTGAGCCGTTCTTGTTTGTGATTGAGATGTCGGCACCTCTGTTTATGAGAAGCTGTGCCATCGTCGAGTGCTCATTCTGCAATGCAAGGTGAAGTGGTGTCGACCGGTCCATGTCAACTGCGGAGATGTTGGCTCCCATATCTATGAGTAATCGTACTATACCCATAAACAGTTGTTCTACAGTCTCTTCACATCCATTTATTTCGGCGAAAGGTCCCGAAGTGACGTGCAGTGGTGTCTTCCCCTCCGTGTTTGCGGCCGAGACGTCGGCTCCCTTATCAATGAGTAGTCGAACGATGGCCACTAGCAGTTGTTCAATCGCCTGTTCACACCTGTTTATACCTGCCAAGCATCCTAAAATGACGTGCAGCGGCGTCTTCCCCTTGTTGTCTGCGGCTGAGACGTCGGCTCCACTGTCGATGAGCAGTCGTACCATAGCCATAAGCAGTCGTCCTATTGCCTCGTCTCCTTCACCCCCATTTATTTCATCTAAGAGTCTCAAGAGGATGTGCAGCGGTGTCTTCCCCTTGTTGTCTGCAGCGGAGACGTCGGCTCCACTATCGATGAGCAGTCGTACTATACCCACAAACAGTTGTTCTTCCGCTTCTTCAGATCCATGTATTTCAGTGAAGGGCCCTAAAACGACGTGCAGCGGCGTCTTCCCCTTGTTGTCTGCGGCCGAGACGTCGGCTCCACTGTCAATGAGCAGTCGTACCATAGCCATAAGCAGTCGTTCTATTGCCTCGTCCCTTTCAACCCCGTTTAATTCATTCACGATTCCCAAGACGATGTGCAGCGGTGTCTTTCCTTCGTTGTCTGCGGCCGAGACGCTTGCTCCCTGGTCGATGAGCAGCTTCACCACCACCTCGCTTCCCAGCTCAATAGCGACATGAAGCGGGGTCGCCCCATCCTCGTCCGCTGCTGTGACGTCGGCTTGCCTGTCGATTAGCAGCCGTACCATGGCCACAATTAGTTCTTCTGTAGTCTTGCTTTCTTCCTTCTCGTCAATCTAGTCATCCCATAGTCCCAAAACAAGGTGCAACGGTGTCTTCCTTTCCATATTGGCGGCTGAAACATCGGCCCCCTGGCCGATTAACATCCGTACAATTTCTTGATCCTTAAATTCACACGCCAGGAGAAGTAACTGATCCAAGCAAGCCTTCTCCACATGAGTCCTAGACTCAAATACAGCCGTGCATGCTCGACTTAGTCCGAAAATGCTAAGGGATGAAAGAGGATCGTCCACTGTTTGCTGCTGAAAAGCGATCACTCTACGCCAGTAGAGATAGGAGCACTCAAAATTATGGGAGTTTTGCACTACAGTTCGGCGAATATATTTGCGCCACTCCTGATACCCGATCCCCAGAACAAATGCATCCCAGAGGTTGTGCAACATTCGGAGGTCACTTGTGCCTTCGCAAAGAGAGAAATGCCATGGCCAAAACACTGTCGAATATAACAAAAGATGCAAATAGCTGTGACGTGAGTCCGTAGTGACCATCGTTCTGTCATAACCATCCCATAGGCTCGGGCTGGCTAACAGTGACAGACAGACTTTCGTGATTTCAGTATGCGCATCAATCTTGGACAAACGAGTCTCCAAGTATTCATCCACTGAAAGATGTGCAAACCGAAAAACGTTTAGATTATGATCCAAAACGATGAGATTTTGACAGGCTTGTAACAGGTCATTCGCTTTTATCGTGTGTTCGCGAGAAAATGTCTCGCCAACTTCGAAACTGATTGCATCCAATACTGTTTCTGATTGTAGTGGTGTGCATGAACCCTTAATCCACCAGAAAGCTTTTAATGCTAGGCGCGGAGCACTGCGTTTCTGGGCCAAAATCCGGTTGTAGATTTTGTCGTAGGCATTCAGAAGGGTGTCCGGAAGATCCGTCAGACCGTGTCTTACATCCTCCTTTGTATGCATTTCGCAGAGAAAGGTGACCTGGAGGGCAGCAAGTTGGAACCTGGCATTTGTTCGTCAGCCGTATGCTCACCGGATGTATTCTTGTTCATGTTACAGAATACTCACATTCCTTTGGATCGCTCGAAAAGAACATCACATATTTCGTCTTTGAGCTCATGCGGGACATTGCCGTGAAGCAATAGCCCATCATCAATAGCGCTCTGGACCTTCGTGTTTACAAACTGATTGATGTCGCTGATGTTGTCATCAGATTGCAACTCAATCTTAGGAAAATCCTTTAACTGATAAAGAATATCGGGGTCCATGCGCGTCGTTGCAAAAATCTTGACCAGATTCTTCGAGTGATTGATGACATGCTTCAGTGACCTCAAAAGTTCAATCCTCTGTCTGTGATCAACTTCATCCAATGCGTCAATGCAGATTATCGTTCGAGGATATGTATTGGTGAGTTGAACAAGTAGCTGCTGGCTTTCCGCAAGGCTCAGCTGCGAAGACACTTGTCCGGTCTTTTCTCGCTCTAGGTATATATCGACGACTGGTTCCAGGAGTTTGTCCTCTGCAGACTCATCCTGGGCGAGCTGCTGAATCAACGTATTGAGGATGCTCCGGGGCTCTCGGCGATTTTCCTCGGCTTGATTACAGTAGAAGTATGCCATCTTTTCCCTCTTCATGTCTGAAAGTAAAGAGTCGATGACCGTTGATCTGTAACAATATTCGGTTAGCTACATACCGTTCCTTCAGCGAACGGATGCATATTCCTCACGCAGTGAATGTTTTTCCAGCTCCAGCTAGAGAGATGAACTAGTCAGACGAGCATTAATCCCAACGATGCTGGTATTTGGCAACTTACGGATTCCTCGCAACAGTAATAGCGTGGAAGCGCTGGACGACCTCCAAACGCGGTACTCTTGCTTCTCAAAGATCCACTTTCCAGTGTCATGTAGCCGTCTTTCACTGACATCCTTGTGATGACTAGTGTACGGGATTTGGGATATCCATTCCAGAATCGCGCGTCTGCTGGAACCTACTTCTGTGTGAGTGGATTGAAACCACCTGGAAACTGCTGCACAAAGAATGTTCGGATAACCTCTCATACCTTCTAGTCTGCGCTGGATATGTTCCAGTTGAGGTCCGAACCGTAACGTTGATACATTGAAATCGTTCAGCATCTTTCGAAGATGGTTGAACTCCGCCCGTGAAGCTACCCAATATCAATATTTTGTACCTCTTCGTTAAAAAAACCGAAAGTAGTAATGCCTTCAGCGTCAGTGACCGCAGCCTCCTCTCCTACTGATCTCTCCAAGCCTTCCACATCGCCAAGATAATTTGAGATCTCATCAGTGGTAAATGCAGCCTTGATTGCGTTATCTGCGACGAATTAGCGACGGCACAGCCAGATAAATACTGTCCAAATGAGTATTTGCCCTTTGATCTACTAATAGCATCAGCAATGAACTTCAGGATCGCCGTGTACAGTCGGAGAATTGATTTTTCCAGGTTTTTAGATGCCGCAGTTCGGCCGTTGATGTAAAGAAGTTCATAGAGTGTGCATCGGTCAACCAAGCAGGCAATTTTTTCAAGCCCAACTAAGATCACATCCGCTCTCTCCTGTTTGCTCATGTAGATCTGCAGAGCACTATTCTTAGCTGATTGACCAGTCTTAATTACAGAGATTACCCATTCTAACCTTCAGTAGAAATCGAAGCCCCGCCCAAGGCAGCACAGCATGTCCAGGATCAAATTGGATGATAATGTCTCCAATTTCCTTGAACTTATCGATCCACTGCAGGATTTTCCTTGCCACATCTCGCATCACAATCGTTTCACCTCTGAAGGAGAACTGCCAATGCTTTTCTTGATTCCCGTTTAATATCCCTTCCATATCACTGCGGATAATATCTAAATTAGATGCAATCCCCACTGTGCCGCACTCAATGCCGAGACTGGAAAGAGTAATGCGCTCTTGTGGAGATAGCGCGTCCAAGGCCATTTCCCACAAAGACGGAGCCTCGGTGTTCCTAGCTACATGTGGTGTAACATCCTCTTCATTATCTTCGTGCGTGTACGTGTGCGCTATATCGTTCTCGGTTGCGAGCGTGGGATCGGACTTGTTTGTTGGGATTGACCTGGGTGTCGCGTTCAGGACTGTGCCTGTAGGCTCGGGTGATGTTGTGCGTTGTTCCGATTGTATGGGCTTGGACTCGCTTGTTGGGTTTGGTCTGGGTGTCGCATTGGGGGTTGTGTCTGCAGACTCCGGTTGTGTGGTGCGCTGTTCCGATGAGGGTGTAAGTGCACAGGTCGGTGGCGCCGTTGAATTCACGCCACTCCCGACAGAGAGTACCGAGGTACCCGCCGGAGGTCGTAGACTGTCACGTGACAAAAATCGTCCGGATTTGAAGAAAGCGAAGACTCTGTCTCGTTTTCTGGGCATCGCTTGCTACTTCTGCGATCTCAAAGGTGACAGAGAATTTGCAACTGTTCAGTTCCGCAGGTGACGCAGATGGCAAGGGTCGTCTTTATAGATATATAAATTTAGCGGAGTGTTCGAGAGTTGGTTAAGAGTTTAAGAGTCAATGCAGTTCGAAAAGGAGGATCTGGTGCGAGGAGATGGCAAAGGTGCGGAGAAGACAGCACATTAAAAAGTGGGCTCACGAGTACGTACTGAATGATTGCAGCCAATCAAGGGTTTTTTTTGGTAGTCCAAAGATCCTTGTCGTTAGAGACACGCCAAGTCGTAGACTAAAGTGAGCAGATGCAGTCTGCGATGAATCGGTTCGTACAGATGGTATCACAAGAGGAGGAGCTTGCATGCTCCTACATGAGCGGGTTGCAATCCTTACCTACCATACGCCGCCATTAGTGGTCAAGTGGAACTACGCCGATATCGCCCCACCTTTGGCCAGGTGGTGGAGAACCTAACGCTATCGATTCGTTTACCGCACAGCGGCGAGCGCATAATTTTTGCATTTGCCAATAAATATTTCTGCAACCATGCAAGCATGTAAAATACAATCATAGCTCGATATTTTCTTTTTTCTTTGCGACCGTGCGCTAGAGTAGTTATTCCTGCACTGTGTCCTTCAGGATGCCAACGACCAGTTTTAACAAAGCACTATTCGATTATAACAGCGAAAGTTAAAGAGATCTGTTAGAATCTCAGAAGAAGTATATGAAGAAGAAGTATTGCAAGTACAACGATTTCAAAGAAGTATCGAAAGGCAAGCATATACTGAGAATCCGATTCGACAGGAGATATTGTAGTATTCTGATCGATGTCTGAGCAAGTCCAAAGAACTGTTCTCTAACCGGAGAAACAGTATTGATATATTCAATAATACACGGGTTATTGTCCGTGACCACGGTCGCAGATCAATAACCAAAACAGGAAGAGAAATAATCTGCAACTGTACTTTAATACGTAGGAACCGTAATGAATATATCAGAACCATCTAGCCGCGTTCTTCAAAGATAAGTGCTGATAAATCCCCCTTCCAACCGATCAAAAGAAAGGTTCTAGACAAGTTCTAACCGGAACTTTCTAGACAGCCTAAATATAAAAAGATAACAAAAGTATCAATAGTTATTAACACACCACATTATCCTTATCCATAAAGTACCATCTTATCATAAGGAGAATACTTGAGAAGGTACAATTATTAGTAAGAGAAATGTAGATACTTCCGTATGTTCAATACCCCTTCTCACTTTGATCCAAATATTTTTGAGCATAAGTGGTCATTAAGATATCTCGTCATTCCCTTTATACATATATCTGCCAAATTTTTTTGCCAAGATAACTACATAACGGACATATTGCCTTGTTCGATTTGTTCTCGAGTAAAGTGATATGCAATGACGATATGTTTTGATCGGTCGTTAAGTTTTGGAATATATGCCACACCTATAGTAGCATTGGTATCGCAAAAGAGAGCTGTAGGAATATCTTTTTTCAATAGCTCTTGAGTTCCACCCTTCAACCAGAGATGATGTTTTGTTGTCATAGCAAGTGCCATATACTCAGCCTCCCAAGCAAAGGTAGCAACAGACCGCTGTTTCCGACATCACCCAGAGATAGTAGCGTTCCGAAGTTGAATTATATATCCAGAAAAGCTTCGTCTCATATCTAAGCAATTGCTGTAAGATGCATCTGTATACACAGTCATTTTGAGTTGATTATTCCATGCATAAAAGAGGTGTCTATCCTTCGTTCCTTGGAGATATCGAAGTACTCCTTTGCCCGCCGTTAGGTGCCTTGTGGTGGGAGATGAGTTGAATTGAGAGAGGTGAGTGATTGAATACGCTAGATCAAGTCTTGTTCCAGTGACTAAATACATCAAAGATCAGATTATTTGTTGGCATGCCGTTGCATCAGTATGCTCGTCTTCGTCTTCAGTGGCCTTGTTGTGTTTGTTTAATCATGCTGCATTGACTCTAATTAGAGTATGACAGGATCCTGATATCCCCTCCACCTCCGGGCGAGCCGGCTAGATGGCGGAGGTCCCCCCCCGCAACGCTCAGTCCCCGCTGACCAATGAACAATGAGAGATGAGAGAAAGGCGAAAAGGAGAAGAACGAAAGAAAGAAAGAAAGAGGGAATAGTATAACCCCGTTGCCGCCAGCGCCGCCCCCGGGCCACAAGCCCTGAGCCCGATCCATTCCACTACTTCGTTTGGGCAGAAATCTCCCGATCTCAGTGGCCGCCAAGAAGTCCCTCACTGCCTGGTCGCACCCTTCTCTGGTAAAACGCTCCGAGATCTGCACATGCCGGCATCTGCCCGCTTTCCAGCCTGTTGCCCGTCCCACTGCATTCCAGAATGTCTTCTGCTGGTCTTTCCATCTGCTGCAGTGGCTGAAGAGGTACTCCGGCGTCTGCTACAGAGTCCCTCCACACCACCTGAATTTGTCATCATCTCGGTGGCCGAACGGCTTTAGGTAGACTCCATTGGGCGCATGCCCGGAGTTCAGTCGGTAGAACCTGGTGCCCAGCGATTTTATGCTTGTCATTGGGATAGGTCTTATCGTCCCCGCCTTTCCCTTGAGTCTGTAGCTGAAGTGCTCACTGCACTTGTCGGCCTCCCACTCCTCCTTAGCTGCCGACCTTCCCTCAGAGATTTGTCAAGCCCTGTTTGAGGCCGAGATGAATGGCTGCTCAATGACTGTGCTTCCGCTTGCATCTCGGGCCAAGTTGGCCTGACGATCTGCTTCTTCGTTTCCAGGGATGCCAGAGTGTCCCGGGACCCAGTGGATCTGAGTTGCGATGTAGTGGGCGAGATGACTTGGCGCCCTTCTTTTGATCCGCCTCGCCGGTCGCTGCCATGCACCTGGCCCCAGCTGTGCCGTTCGTCAAATTGCGGCCTGTGAGTCGCTCAGGACTGCCACCGTCTTCACTCCATCCATCTGCAATCTTTCTCTCTTCTCGATCGCCACGTCAAGAGTGAGCTCAATCACCTACAGTTCGGCATCGAAGACTTCAATACGTCCGGTGCGCAGAAAGCTGCAGTGAGACTTCCATTCATTTTCGTGTTAGCATACCGCTGCGGCTCCCACTCGGCGATCGTCTGAGCGCGATCCATCTGTCCACCACATCCAGACCCCTGTTCCGACTTTGGCTTCTTTCGTTCTTGCCCAGCGCTGCTCGGCGTGTTTGGCTGCAGCAGTGTCGTCCAGTATGTTGGTCTTGACCGCTGGTTCTTTGTCCGGGGCCGGGCAGTTCATGCCTTCGGTTGTCCGGCCATGCTCATGCTCCTTCCTGCCTACTCTGCATATCGGCGCACCGGAGGAGGGGTTGCTGTGTAGCTCCTTTAGCTTGCTACATCAGCTACGACCCTAGTTTCCGTCTGAATCACCCGGGTGTTCCGGATGGCTCTGACAGCTCTGATGGAACCTCGTACCCACTGATGGAGAATTACATGCTACCCGTCGCCCAGGCGACATGTAGCGGTGCAAACGTACCTCATTTACTTTGTGGTGACGTATACGCATCATCAGAACGACATGTGTGTTACACTCATTGCAGGGGCTCCAATTATGTTGAAGCACTTTACACAACACCTGGCGATGGTTATGCCTTTCTCCGGCCGAGTGACACATTTTACCTCTCCGCTTATTGCTATATATCGGATGCCGCACTCTCCCCATATATGCCTAGTTGTGCGATGTTGTCACTTATTACAATACAGTCTTCGCTTCGGATACATCGCTTGCCACTGTATTTGCTTCGCCATTATCGTATTTCAAAGGTCTGAAATATACTGTCCAATCTTCACACTCTCTAGTACTATGCCCTCAGTCCTCCACATTCTGCGTTGATCCATCATAGGCTAGCGATGCTTCTTCCTCCTCATCCGCATCCGCATCATCGCCATCATCGCCCACATACCCAGCGACATCACCGGTTCCCATGTCAGACCTCTCGACTTCAGTCGCTGGCCGTCTTTGTTGGCTGGCGGTGGGGATGCCATCGCGCTCGTTCCATTCTTCACGTTCATCTTCGTAATCCCCACTGCCCCCTGGCATCCCGAAATGAAGTTTGTCATCCGTGCAATTGTTGTCTATCGGGATGTTTGGGTCACTGCTTCCGATCTCAGGCTCCTCAAGCGCTACTTCGGAGGTCAAATAGTCAAGAAGATTCGCATTGTCAACACGCACTGCTTCCATGCTGATGACCTTAGCAGGCTTTGGATTCTCCGCCTGTTGGATCTGACGCTTGACTGTCGCAGGAGTGTTTTTATGCACCCTCTGTTTGTAGCTATCCGGTAGTGTGTTGCAGGAATTCATCAAGAACGTATACGTGTCTGCAAAGCCAGGAGAGGTTAACAACTAGCGACCCATTGCAGCGCAGCAGGATGCGTTCTTACCACCGTTATTCTTGTAGTTCAAGTAGTTCGAGCGATCAGGTCTGTTCGCTTTCAGCTTTGACTTGGACGCTTTCGGATGAACACCTTTGTTCTTTTGCCACTCCACGAGAGCATGGCGCAACGCTGCGCAGGTAAACATGATCAGTGGCGAGGGTATATGAGCATCCGTGTCGTTCATCATGGAATTATATGATCCATCAGCATACTTACCGCAGTTATTCGCCCGATGATAGAATTTGATGTAGATAAACTCCGGGATTGCTTCCGCCAGGAAGTAAAGTTGACGCTGGCCATTCGTTAGCAGCTTTCGACTCTCTCTGCGTTGGATTTAGACCGCCTACACCACTTTCCACACGCTCTGCCACAGGAAAAAGATACTTATTGTCTGCCAGCAGGGAATCAATGGATTCCAAACGCTCTGCGGCGGATTCAATGCGGTGGAGATCATAACGCTCTGCTAGGTTGTCCCTTGCTGATTGAATAAAATGGGATATAACCTTATCGACTTGTGCTTGAACCTGGCACTGATTTGAGCGTGTATTATCCAACGTGGGCCGTTGCTTCTGCATACCTCTTTCAAGATCTCCTTTGTGCGCGCCTCAACTGCTATGGACCAAATGTTGTTTTGCTGCATAGCGGTGTTCCAGTACTTCTTTATTATCTGCCAGTGTGGGCCTTCAGTTAATGCTTTCGCAACGCGTCGCGTTGCACAACTTACCATCTCCAAGTCGCTTGCACTCATATACGGCCGTCTGTTCCACAGGTAGACCTCCAGGAGTCTGTCATTTGCAAATACAAGACGCGTCAGGTCTGAGTGACCAAATTGATGGATGCAGTGACTGCCAGAGACCATTGATCGAGGTGTAGACAATGCCTGCGGTTGCAATTGCCACTGCCTCTGGCTCTGCTTGCTTTCGGTAGCTCATGTTCGCAGTGGATTTGTAATGATCGCGCGGGCTTCTGGCCTCGGGATGGAGGTAGGCAGGTTTTCAAGACCGCCGAGAGGAGTGGGAGTGCTAGCAATGATGGATGCGGGGCTGGATATAACGCTACGCGTTGAGTCTCTCTGTATCGTTCCACTGGGAGCTGGTGTGTTATGACTGCTTGTATCCGGCGTGGCAGTTGGAGTGATTACTGCCCGTCGCTTTGTAGAGGATGGGGCGGAAGTCACGCGTTGAGTGATATCTGCAACGCGAGAATTGTTCAGCGAAGATGAGGGGGTGGAGTTCTGACCTTGGATTGTTGAGGGTACCGAACTCCCTCCTTGAGAGGAATGCCTCTCGCCTAGTGTTAGCAATGGATCCGGGTAACCTGCCAGCGGTCCGGTTTTTGGTCAGCGGTTCGGTTCGGTTCGGTTCCAAACCCGGCCAAAACCCCGAACAGCTTTGTCTTGGCGGGGTTGATACCCGGACCGGACATAAACCCGCAGTTTTTTGGCCGGGTTGTACCCGGGCCGTGGTTTCATATTACGGTTCCTGCAACTTTGGCTCCAATTAAGTATATGAGTTGTGATTGTATCATGACATGATCAATATGTAGATTGTACAGAATTAACTGCTCTTTCACCTCCCGCTTTGAGGTTGGCAATCCGACAAATATTCGTTGAGTGGCTTTGGAAAAACGCACAATTTTAGGCGACATTTGCGGGTTTTCGCTAGCGACTCAACGAATATTGGTCGGATCGTAAATCTGAATGCTGGGGGTGAAGGAGCGGCTAAAACTGGACATTCTACGTACTGATCATGTTGTGATACGATCAGAACTCAAATACTTAATTGGATGGAAAATGCCGGGCTTGCCAGGGCCGGGTTTTCCGGTGGAAACCGGCCCAAAAGCAACGGTCCGGGTTTTTCCTGTGGTAAGACCCGTTGAAACTGTCCGGTTTCGGGTGGAACCGGACCCGGAACCGACCCGGGAAATTGGACCCGTTGCTAACACTACTCTCGCCAGCCGGTACGGAAACGCGTCTCCTAGCAGGGGGAACGTGAGAATTCCCCAAAGGCCCATGCTTTTGTTGATTCTGACGATTAGTAAGACTTCAAACATTTCGTACGACCGGAGTCGTGCCAGGGTGAGGTCTTTAGGAAGGCATATTCCGATATAGATGTTCGATGATAAGAAGGTAGGAATAATGTCTTCTGCGTGCATATGCAACGGCAGACGAAGTAGAGTCTTATTTTGAGCGACCTTTGACGGATTCGACAAAAAAGGGAGGCGCAGTGTAGACTGCGCTGGACTCTAAACCCTGACAATACTGGCGGACGAGATCCCTTCAAAAGCATTCAATTATGGGGTCAACTGCCATCCGATTAAACTCAGATTAAACTGAGCATTGATATTCACTGTTACAGCAACGTCTGAAGGTCCATTTGCACTGCTTGGAGGATGTTTATGCCTTCTTGGCGCAATTATCATCGTATTGCACTTGTTCTTGGCACAATACTTCGAACCATCGATTGTGTATATGTTCAGCTTCCCAGTGGAAATCCCCCGTTGGGAGAGCTAAAAGCATCGCAATGCGAACAATGACGTATTCTCTATTATATGACATCAGTTGCGTGTGCTTTTTCCACTGCTAGGCGTTGGTAGTCATGTTGGATGGTTGCACAGTTAGGACAACTTGAGAACTACTCAGTTTGCTCTGAGATGCACGAGGTCTGAGCGGTATAAGTGGTATGTGATGCCGAAGCAACGCCCTGGGTCGCAAACTGTCCTCACCGCGAGTACTAAATCTCGTCTCGAGGCTCCTCAGACATTAGGTGCCTGGTGGTTGTCCAAGATGAAGGCTGGGCCGTTTTGTGTTCATTAACCAACACAAGGCAGGATATGAACCTAATCGCAGGAACCCGAGTATATATATCCCTTCTTCCCACCTACACCTCGATTCTCTTTTCCTCCCGTATTAAACAGACCGCCAGCAATTGAACACACCGCCAGCATCCTGAACTATGTCGACATCACATGACTTGCACAAAACAACTCCTCTTGTTGCAAAACACACCCGATAACCTACACAACTGTGTAGGTTCACTCTGGGCTTCCTTCCGCTCCGTGCAACTGTATTATAATACTAACGCCTTGGATGTAGGTTCATTTTCAACTCGCAGCGATGGCACCAAAGGGCAGCCGCAAAGGAAATGGGAAGGCGACAGCTAGAGCAAAAATGCCGACTTCGTTGATACCTCGACGCCTGTCGTTCGAACGGGACTGTATGAAGGGATTCATCTCGGAATACATCCGTGGACTCATACGGATATACAATGTTTGCGGCATCAAGGATGAGAGGGCCTGGGACCTCTTTTATGATATAATTTTTCTTGATCCAGTCAGGACTCGCCACTTTTCACAATTCCAGCTGATGTGGCCCCACCGCAGGAGCAGGAGTTCACCTTTTCGGGAGTGGTGGGCAGCGTTCTGCTCATATCTGGGGCAAATATTTCACAAAACCTGCAATCAAATGAACATTTGGAGGTGGGACAACCCCCGTGCCTTTGGGGATGAAGTTGATCGCTCCAATACTCAGACAACCTCCTCGGGAAAGGTTAAACGCACTGGCGAGCGTTTCTCTTGGTTCGGTAGTGATGATCCCAGGGCAACGATTGACCGACCACGCTGCCGGCAGTACAAGCCAGGCGACATCCTGGCGGTTGGACCACTGAATTGGGATGACATAATCGACGAGGATGATGATGATGAGAACTGGGTGGATCCCGGAGCACCGAGCGGTGGAAGGAGCCGTCCTGGCTATGGCAATGACAATGACAATGGCGAGGGTGAGGAGGACACGCAGGGCGGTGAGAAAGGGACTGGGAAAGGGAAGGGAACAAAGGATGGAAACGGGAAAGGGAAGGGGATGGGGAAGGGAAACGGTAAAGGGAAAGGTAGTGTTAAACAAACCCCAGGGGGAGATGATATCTCTTGTGCCGTTGCTTTGGAGTTGCAGAAGGAAAGGTATGAGGCAGACTCGGACATGGAGGGCTAACTAGAGCGGGTATATTCAGAGCCGGAATCATCGCCCGCCATGTCAATTTCCTCAGATGATGATACCGACTCTACCGAGAAGTTGGACGGCGAATATGACTCAGAACATGATTTCGATGTGGATATGCGCATGGAGGATGATGTGGACGCACTGGATGGCGTTGATTCAGACGGCGATGTGGATATGGAATGGGATGGTCACGCTGATGAGGAGGAAGATGATGAGGAGGAAGATGAAGAAACGGAAGATGATGAGGAGGTGGAGGAAGAGGATGAGGATGACGAGGAGGATAAGGATGAGGATGATGGCAAAGAACCGTGGACGATTGGCCCAAGAGAGATGGTAAATACATCGGCTGACGATGCTGATAACATGGTTGACGATGAGACAACCATGCTACCTGAGCAATGCCAGGAGATGCGCGAGCATACGCCAAGGCCACAACCTCCGGCGCCTGCCCCACAGCCACAATCCCCGGCGCCTCCCCCACGACCACGCACTCCAGAGACTCATACCATCTGTGGGCTGGAGTTATTTGGGATTGTGACTCCGCAACAACCTCGCCCAGCGGCGCCATCTCTGCGAGAAGCTGAGGCAGCCGGAAACACCTTGGATGTGGATGTGGAGCAGCAGCTACTCAACGAATCGGCAGGTAGCAACAGTCTCCCCGATGTCCCTGTCCCGGATGTCCCTCTCCCGGAGGTCACTCTCCCCGATGTCCCTCTCCCCGATGTACCTCTCCCAGATGTCCTTCTCCCTGAGCCGCGCCCGGATGGCTCAGTAAGCGAGGAGTGAACCAGTCCTCACGTTGCAGAGGAGGCATGCGTTTGGGTTAGAGTCGGGTTCTTGTCTTGTGATTTTCCTTTGCTGTAATCAATTCATCTCAGGCACTGACTAAGGCACACGTGGAGGTGTTTTGTTCGTTTGGGTTAGGGTTGTGGGCTTGGTCATTTCCTTTGTTCTAATCTATTGATCTCAGGCATTGATCATTACCCACGTCGCGAGGTTTTTGGATTGCTCAGGGTTTATTTTCTATTTATCTATAGTATTATGGGACATCGCGCATGCAGGGTTTTTGCAACTCCTGGCGTGATGGTTGAGGCTCAATAAATCTCTCAAGTATCGTGAGCTTATACTCACACCAGACTGCTCAAGCCCAGCTCCAACTTTCGTCCTTTTCTACAGTGAATACTCCACTCCTCCCGTGTCGTCGACAATGCCACAGAAGACCCCATTCCATTGCCCCGAAAATTCATGCCGAAAGAAGTTCCCTTCAGACAGCTGGTGACGTAAACATATCAAATTACACCATCCTGAACACCTTCAAGTTGCAAAGGATTTGACTGTTCGCAGAGCTCCCCGAGGTGTTGAACCCGCTCAGCATCGTGGATTTAACGCTAACAAAGATTCACTCAAAGACTTGGACGCATTTCCCTACCTTGAACACGTTGAAAACATCGCAGACTCGCAGTCTCAACCACCGCCACCTGATCTGCCGCGGACGGAAACATACCCCGGAACCGGCGCTCTGCTGAGTGATTACATTGCTGAGCCATGGGAACGCGACGCCCAGGGTTGCCTTGAGAGGAACCTACAGAACAATCCCTACTACCCATTTGCGACGCCTGAACAGTACAAATATATCCAGTGTGGGATCAAGCAGAAGGGTATGAAGACGTACTGTGACAACATGCTGAAGGAAGAAAACACCGCTCTGCGTTTCCCAAGCTTCAAAAACGGGGATGGCGTCCAGAAGCTCGTGGCTAGCATGCCAGATGATCAGGCTCTCGGGGAGTGGGAACTACACACTCTCGAGCATATGAGATGGAATGACAATCACCAAAGGCCTATCAAATGCTGGAGTCGAGATGTCATCACAAGCATGAGATGGTTGATGCGGCAGCCAGCCTACGCGAAGCATCTCATTTTCGCCCCTCAGTGTTGCTTTAACAGCCATATGCCACCGAAATGCCTCTATACTGAAATGCAAACTGCGGACTGGTGGTGGGAGACACAGGTAAGCAGAGATACTCGACGATAATAATGTGCTAATCGAGATTAAGGCAACGCTCAGACTGGGGGATACACTGGTTCCCTTGATCTTCATGTCTGACGGAACACATCTCTCGAATTTTGCTGGTGACAAGAAAGTGTGGCCTGTCTATATGACAATTGGCAATCGATCTTGGAAGATCCGCCAGATGCCCTCAACGCACACCATCGTAATGGTCGCTCCCCTGCTGATACTCATCAAGAACCACAATATTCCTCAGAAGCGGCTGGAGGAGCACCGGCAAACAAACCGAGAGGTGCTGAACCAAGTAATCCGGCGGGTACTCCAGCCTCTCACTTTTATACAAAATCCCAATGCGAAGAGCGGGTATTACAACGTTCTGTGTGCAGATGGCAACTTCAGGCATTGCAATCCGGTTTTAGCAGCGTGGCTTGCAGATTGCCCTGAGAATAGCAAGCTACATCATCTCAAGCGGCATGTCTGTTTTTGGTGCGAATGTCCAAAGAACGAACTTGGAGATCACGTCCCTTCTGACAAGCAACACCCCAGGCGGGATCACAATGTATATAGAACGCTCAGCGATGCCAACACCAAGGCAGCCGATGCCGAACTCTCGTCGTGCCATGTCCACCGAGGATTCAAGGTGTTTCAACATATTCCCTGTATCCTGAGCGACCTCCCGAAGCCCGACCTCCTCTGTACGATGCAGATCGGCATGCTTGACCACCTCCAGAAGTGGATTTTCCACTTCATGTAGACGCACGAACGGCTTGACAAGTACAATGCAATCTGGTTATCCGTGCCTGCTTACCAAGACCTCACACCAAAAAATATGTCATATGAGGAAGTTTCTCAATGGATTGGGAAGGAGATGCAACAGATGAGCCTGTACCTGCTTGGAGTTGTAACCCAGTCTCTACGAGGCGGAAGCCCCGCTCAGCGTCCGGTATTCAATTGCGCAACTGAGTGCACACGGGCATTGTTTCGAATCGTATATGTATGCTCGATATAAATCTCACGATGATGCAACTCTCAGCCACATGCAGGACACCTTGCATCGTTTTCACACCTTCAAAGGTGTTTGCTTACCCGGGCGAGCTGGCAAAAAGGCGAACGCCAAAGCCAATGCCCTCAGAACGGAACTCGTGAAGAACTGAAAGTTAGACCAGGAAACATCAGCTGAAACTTGGACGCCGTCCAAGAAGCGGAGCGAAATGAACCCCTTGTGGGTTTATATCAGCCATGAGATAGATGTTTCCAAGGAGTTGGATGCTGACTTCAACTTTCTGAAGATCCACTTGATGTCTCATTGGGTCGAACAGATACATCAATGCGGAGCCTTGCACCAGTATTCTCCCGAGAGACATGAACTAGCACATAAAACGAACCTCCAGGATGGTTGGAACGCCTCCAATCACAATCTCAACTACCTGCCGCTAGGAATCACCTGTCAGGGTCGCATTCTCTGCTTCGAAATCAGAAAGCCCAATCTCCAAGCCCTCGCTCAGCGTCGGGAGAACATCGCTGCCGCCTGCAACGTCCTCCCATCCGGTGCTGATCTGGCTGACCCCCTGGGCTCCCAGTCATATGCGAAGTCTGTATTCATGGGGCCCCAAAACCGCCATGATGGAAAGCATCCTGACGCTATGATCAAAGACTTCAGAGCATTACTCGACAATACACAAGACGCAACGCACCGCGTGGCAATATACAGCGGCAGGCTGGAGTGTATCAAGCACAAGAGTTGTAACAAGACGTATATATCGGATGAACAACTGCACGCAATGGAGCTCTGTATTTACCATGGTGGTAAGGTTCAAGTTCAGGGTTTAGGTGGTGAACGCATATCTCAGATGTGTCGATGCACAGGAAGCCAGAGCTGGGGAGGAGGGGATTGACGGAACGACCGGGTATGGGTAAAGCAACACCCGGGGAGGTGTTATGCCGTGCTGAACGGGCATCTCCCGTGGCAACTGCAATGACTATTCAAAATCAAACTCCTAAACGAGGATGGAGCTTTCGATCAGTACTGGTTGGCCCTGGCGCTCACCATAATACCTGAACTCTCGGGTACCTTGGATCCCGTCTCGATATTTGTACAACTGGGAAAGGCACTCGCAGCCGTTGCTTTGCAAGTTTTCAGCGTGGGAAATATTGTTGGCTGCGCGCACGTCATTCCAGAGATAGCTACTAGTAGTAAGACAGGAGCCGGACGGAACGAGCAATGGATTGTCAATTGCCACATAGATCTGGCCACTTGGAATGATGTGTATAAGTAGTAAAGAGAGAATTGAATTTTGCGTGCAGGTAGAAGGAACGCGAGGAGAGATTTTCGCAGCATCACCCATCACAAACCCGTATAATTAGTAAAGAGAGAATTGCATTTTGCGTGCAAGTAGACGGAACGCTAGAAGAGATTTTCGCAGCGTCACCCATCGCATGGCAATCCCGATACGAGAGAGTACCCAATGAACCCATTCCGACCTATGGTCACAGTTGGCCATAACGCCAGAGTGATCGTCTAAACAAGGAGACCGACAGAACGAGAAGAAACAGTGAAACAGCGACCAGCGGGCGATATGGAACGCGACGCGTCGAATTGACGCCGGGCACAGTGTAATCTGCCACCGGGGTGTCTCTGACGGCACTGACGGAGCGCGTCCACTCTGACGGAGCCATTCCGCCCGGACGCAGCCATTCTGCCCGGACAGAGCCATTCTGCCCGGACAGAGCCATTCTGCCTGCACGGAAATATTTTTGCTGATGTACTGCATGCGTTTTCCAGTCTCGCTGCGAATTGCTGTTGCTAGTGGAATCGCTCTTCCCTTCGTACGTGCTTCTTAGTTTCTCATATACAAATGACCATTCCCATGCTGGAACCGTCACCAAATCAGAGCAGAATTCAACAGTAAATGACGGGTAAAACAGAGGTGCCGCCTGGGGGGAGCGGGGGCCTGTGGCCGCCGCTCCACCTGGACTCTCCCATTCCTGGCCGGACGCCAATTTACTGGGTGTTAGAGTCGAAAACCATACCGGGCTGCCTTCAGTCTGTGTAGGGGTGCGGG
>Ga0307512_10002173_pt1 | contig 25621 bp, 26 predicted proteins | sample 14_EM_MG_FD_200267 | JGI IMG/M metagenome (GOLD analysis project Ga0307512, IMG submission 200267) | Populus trichocarpa ectomycorrhiza microbial communities from riparian zone in the Pacific Northwest, United States - 14_EM | ecosystem: Host-associated > Plants > Roots > Unclassified | place... | reverse complement strand
TCTTCGAGGTTGCTAGAGCTGTAGGTATACACGATGCGCTGACTCGCAATCGTCTGTTGACTTCGCCTTCGGTTCTCGGTATTGCCGATTCAGGGATAAGATCGCGTCATTGATTGTAGGTTCTCTGGCTGATGATCACGCTCAATTGACTTGTAGGAATGGTATTCGAATTCTCTCATTGGTAGGGTCGAATCCTGTACTCATGATAAAATCGTCATCATTGCCGGCGACGCGTTTCGTCCATTGTAGCTTCTCTGGCTGATGATCGGACACAATTGACTCGTAGGAATGGTGTTCGACTCAATATCTCGATCGTATTCGGTTTCTCTCATTGGCCGGATCGAATAGTCGCGGCCTGTAGTCGTGATAAGTGTCGCCATCGCCGCTGACGCGTCTCGTCCATTGTAGCTTCTCCGGCTGCTGATCGCACTGATTTGACTCGTAGGAATGATGTTCGATTCAATATCTCGATCGTATTCAGTTTCTCTCATTGGCCGGATCGAATAGTCGCGGTCTGTAGTCATGATATTGTCGTCATCGCCGGTGACGCGTCTCATGCGAGAGTTGGTCTCTGAACTCTTCTCCGCTCCCATCAGGGTGCTCAATTGAATGATGAAACGATAGATATCCGTGCTTGCAGTAATCATGCTTCGATATGTCGTTTTCAAGGCTATGATCTCCAATGTAGACTGTATGATGAGGCGCGTCGGTATAGGGGTAAACTCGTGAAATCCCGTGAGCGAAACGTATCCGTTTACTGAAAAAGCGATAATAGTGTAAGGGCACGTACGCCAGCGTTCGGCCTTATAGGCATACGTATGGTAATTATGGTATACGGTTGCAAACGTGGACTCGAGTGATAGTAAATAGGTGTATATGTAAGATTATCGCTAGAGATTTAAGTCTCGTGGCGAGCTGACTATATAGAATGGCCGTTACCCGGCCCGGGGTCACGTGCCGCCGTTACAAATGCTCAGAATACCTTTTCCACTTTTTGCTGATGCATACACCTAAGATTGTCTGTCGTCCCTTCATTCTCACAACTTCAAGTTGACCCCTGAATGAAGCTTCAGCCTCCGGCGTACCTCCCTACCGATTGCCCGTCACCAGCCAGTTGTCCATATGAGCTTCAAAGGTAATGTCACCTTGTCACATTCCCATGGTTGCGTGTTAACTAACTGATGAATTGAGTCCCGGCGCGCTGTCCATCGACCGCGTCCAAGTACTTGTCCAATCTCGCTCGATCACGGCCTCCAAGTGAATCTCCAAACTCACTTGATTACGGCCTCCAAGTCTATCTCCAAACTCACTTGATCACGGCCTCCATATGTACCTCTAAACTCGCTCGATCATGGCCTCCAAGTGCATCTCGGATCTCGCTCGATCACGGCCTCCAAGTGTATCTCCAGACTCGCTCAATTACGGCCTCCAAGTTCGCACCATCAGGGCCTCTAAGTGCATATCTCCAAACTCGCTCGATCATGGCCTCCAACTGTATCTCCAAACTGGCTTGATCATGGCCTCCAAGTGTATCTCCAAACACGCTCGATCACGGCCTCCACAAGTGCATCTCCAAACTCGCTCGATCACGATCTCGGAGTGCATCTCTAAGATCACTGCATCACAGCGTCCAACTGTTCCTCCAAATACGCTCGATCACCGCCTCGTAGTGCATCTCCAAAGTCCCTTGATCACGGCCTCGGAGTATATCTCTGAGTTCACTCGATCGTCATTTTCAGGCGCACCTTGAATTACCCTCACGCACCGCCTGCAGCCAGTCCAGATATAGCGTGTGTAGATGGGTAGCTATAGATACATAGATGCATAGATGAGAATACAAACTGAATACATGACTGTGATTTGAGGTGCTCCCAGACATGTCGCCAGCAGTCCCAGGTGCTCCCAGGCTTGTCGTTGGCGCTCCCAGTTACTCTGAAGGCCGGCAGAAATGCCCTCCTAGGGTCTGATACTCTCCTGAAATTGACACATCTAAGTTTACACTCCACATCCTCTCAGACACTCCTGGAGGCTTCCAGTGACTAAAATACATTGTGCTGATGCTATGCAACGCGGCCCGTCGCCTGGGCAACGGGAAGGGTGTAATTCACCGTCAGAGGGTGTGAGGTTCTGTCGGAGCCGTCAGAGCTGTCCGGAACACCAGGATGATTCTGACAGAAACTAGAGCTGCTGCCGATAAATTGAGGAGCTACGAGTGCCTAAATTGTGCGAACCCGTTATCCAAAATGGTCTGACTTTTAATGTGCATGCTGAGGACTAAGCTTGCTGGAACATTTGGCAGCGCCAATTGATGTCACTATCAGACAGTCAACTGGAATTGTGGCGCATTAACGCATTGATGATAACAGCACAGTAGCGTATGGAATATTTGGTAAAGGAGCAGGAATTGTATGAGTGAGAGAGTACAGAAATGCAGATGAAGCATGAGAAGCTTCGGGAGCCTTGGCAAGGTGGGTAGCAGGAGTTCAAGATGGGGGATGAGCTGCACGCACACAAGGAGTCGTTGGTTGCCACCGTCTTTTCCTCGGAATTCAATTACATCTTGGCTACTTTTGGCTTTGTTTGGGATTCTTTGGGTGCTGCTGGTGGCAGCTGTTCTGTGTGCAGAGATAGCAGCAGCAGCTACATGTGTTTGTATGGTGTATCTCATCCTTTTGCTACTCCCTTTTAGTCAACTCAGTCCGAACATGTTTTACCTCGCCATGGGTCTTCTTTCTGTTTGCCTATTCAGCGCTGAGTAGCTTCCGATGGGTGGAGAGGAATACCAACTGTCAACACTCCCAGAGACAATATTTTGCCCCTCCAGTTGTAACCACCTAAATGCACATCCTCTGTTGCTTTAGGTGAGTCCACAGTCTACAAGAGTGCATCGATTGACACAATGTAAGCGTTAAGTGGTAGATCAAATGAGTGCCCATCTTCATGACCGCAGGTCTCTTGTAGTATTACCTCCTATGCCACATCGTCGATTATTGTGCCATCAAGTGTACAATTGCAAGGCAATACTGTTGACAACCATGGTGATTTGGAAATTCAACTGGGCCAGGATGAAATGAATGTAATCAATGAAGTAGCAGAGTGCATCTGAGATTTCGAAAATCTATTCCATCAGAGATGGTCAGAGAGCAAGGAAATCAATATCAGACATACCGGCACAGAAGGTGAGGATGAGGCACAGGATAGAATGAGTGCCAAGCAAGAGGGGAAAGATGAACAGCATATAGATGCAACAGGTGCAGTAAAGGTAGGCAATGCAAAAAATAAGGAAGAGGCATCTTGAGTATGGCAATGTTGGTCTCTGGGTTCAGTTTCTTTGGTCTTTCTGAGTATCTCATCAGCAGAAAGCGAAATTGGTTTCAGAAAATCGACCCAGTGCACCGATCCTTCTCCACATTGTCCACAAAGTATCCAAGCAACTTTTCTGCATTCTTCCACCATGCTTTGAGGCATTCACTGCTGCGATTGCATTGTGACGATGTTTCAAAAACTTGTACAGACATTAAAGTTACTTTACTGCGGTTGTCTCACTTTGGTTCTCAAGATTGTAATCATTTTGATGGTTATTTGAACAGTTTCATTGATTTCAAGAATATTCTTAACTATTGAATCCCTTGAGAAATCGATTATACACAAGCTGGCACAACTCCCATAACAGAACTAAGTCACCCAGAGTAAACAGTCATCAGGTATCTATATATTGCAACATCAATTACATCATGCATCGAATCGAATAATCTACATGTCCGATAAATTGAAAGCATTCAAGTCAATGGTGTTGCTCAAGTACCACCACATGCTATCTGGCTGCGCCGTCAGTGGAAGAAGGTGTACAGCCCCTTGGATGGCGCTTATAGGGATGATATAAGTAGTGCCAATGCCAGAAAGAGGCTTCAGAATGTAGCTTTCATCATGCAAGGGTTACATTGGAGGTTGATGTCTCTCCTTGTCAATTATATTCACAGCAGTCTGACGTATCAGCCCTGTTGCAGACGTCTGAACCAAGGCAACAAGCTCTTTAATGAATGATTCAGCATCATCGATGACGAAATGAAACTTCAAATGTGCGGGAATGCGTGAAGCAGTCAAATTATAGTGGCTATCTGGTCTTGTCCCCATCCAGAGGCACACTGTATCATTTCTTGGTGCCTTATGCTTTCTCCACCTTGTGGACCCAGTGCAACAAACCATATAAACTGCCTACTTGTGCCATTGAAAAGATGTCACCAGAATTGCAACTGCGTGGTACCAAATGCATTGTGCATCATCGAGATGACTGAAATACTGATCGTGATGGACGTCGTCTGTGAAGTCAGTAAATCTCTTGCGAAACCAAGCAATGTGATTCTGTAGCTCCAATTTTGGCATTGCACACCACTCGGCCAAGTCATCAAGGGTCTTGATTTCTGGACACAGGATATTCATCATTCACTTAATAGGCACTTGGGTTAGAGGCATTTCATCGACAAGATGATGTTTTCCAGCATTTGCATTCAGCTCTCGATACTGAAAAACATGCTTTCGGACTGTCATTTGCAAAATCTCGAAGGTGGCCTCATGAGGATTCTACCGTCGGTACACTTGTTCAAGATCCATCATGGCACTTTCTGGCAGTTCAGTGCATGCAGTTAAGAGGTTGCCAAGCTGGCAGATATGGTCAGAGAAGTGATTCAGGAGATGCATCTTCACAAAGTTGAAATCCGATGTGTCAACAAGATGTTGTGCAATTTCCGACTTCATCTGCATTTTATCTACATCAACGCGATGACACTTTGCAGCCACTGAAAGATTGTTCAAAGCAGGGTCACTCTACCTTTCCTCACATTTGTTCAAAGAAAGCTGCGTTTTCAAGGCTTCTGAGACCTGCTATGCGGATTTACTGCCACGGAATCAGTTGAAAACATCCTTGTGAAAGTGAACATCCTCCAGATACTACTCCATGTACTCGATCGTGGGTTCAGTATGGTACCAGTATAGTGGCACAAGGGGAAAATACACTGAGTTCTTGATGCACAACAGGGCATCTGTGATGGGAATTCGTTGGCACGCAGAAGGTTGTGAAAGAGTTGCAGTGAAATCTGGAACAATTACATCCCGGAGTGCATTCATCTCCTTACAACTATATTGCGTCAGCTTGCTATATGGGCTGTTGAATCGAGCGAAACCAGGATGTTGAGGCATTGCTGCCAGGAGCGGATTCAATTCATCAATCCTGGAATGAGGTTCGAAGAAGGACATTACCCAGTGCATCACATCCTTACACATAGCAACATATGTGGTATGAAGAATATCAAGTATGATAGTAGTCATCGGGGAGATGCATTTCATATTCTAGAAGACGGCTTCTGTGGTTCCAACCAGTCAATATTCCAGGTACTGTCGTGCTTCCCATCTCTCCGTCTCATATCTCTGAGTTGCGAGTATCATGTTTTGGAAGTATAGCCGTTAGTCTATAATATGCCACCAAGATGAATTCCCTGAGACAAACGACAATGTCTGTGCTTCGCACACCGGGCAATGCGGCTGCTTGATTGAGTGCACATGAATGTTTTCAACGTAGTCAGCTATCCATTCACAGATGACAGGATAATATTGCCACATCTGACCCTCAGAACAAAGCATGAGCTTTCCAGTATTGAAGAAGTTGTCAAGAGGACAAAAAATAAGCTCAACAACATTTTTTTAAAACCTCCCGATTCTGGATCTGTTGTTCCTTCAGGGAAGTCATTTTTCCATGGTCTTTATAGTGATATCTCTGAGAAATGGGAAGAAGGGCAACCTTGAAGCATGCAAGATTCCCAGACTTTGATGTAAACATCGTGTTGATGCTTCCAAGACTCACATATACTGGCCATTCCTTCTTGTCTCCCAAATAGTTGGTACGATGTGGCTGGGCTGAACTGGTGAATAAAGCGACAATCGTAGCTCCAAGCAGCTGCCGTAGCTATTGAAGCAGTCACAATCGTCGTAGCTATGACGAAATTCAACCAACGTTCATATCCATTCCACCACCAGTCACTTGATTTCGCGTTTGAGCAGATACATTCCTCGGCTTCATTGAATTCCTTTGCTGGAGCATACGATATATGTTCCCTGAATGCAGGCTTCTGCATGAGAAACTCAATGCATTCAACAGGTCTGCGGTAGGAAAAACGTGTGTAATCTGTGGGGTGAAGATTGTTTGGATAGGGCAATCAATTGTAACAGACTCTTCCCGATTTCCAATAGTCAATGCCCATTACATAGAACATTTGCTTCAATCGTCTAAATCCAGCGTGGGATGAAAAGAAGTTACTCATTGTTGTCATCGTAGGGTTCCTGGAAAGCCTGTTGATGACAGCTCAGCTCGAGTTGTTCTTGACGCACTAGTGCACTGATCGATACTCCTCTTGCATGAAAACAGTGACCATAGTTCTATTTGATGGTCGAAGATATCGAAATACTCTTCGCCGTTAGGCTCGCTGGCTAGTCAGTTGCTCCACTGCGCAGTACAATAACTACTTGTCCGAACTGGAGGTCACTCTGGATTGACACGCATTTTCAATATTGGCTTCTATATCCCTCGAATCGCCATGGGAAGGGAAAACACAACAGTCAAGATGCAGTTCACGCAGGAATGGAAGTAGAATCATATCCTGCTTGATTGCAAAACATTCATCTTGCAGTTGTTCAGCTGATACATATACAATCCTTCCTTTGTGGTTGCGATGGATGTGAGTGATGTAAGTGCCAATGTAGGAGTACATCTTTGAGCAGTAAAAACACTGTTGACAAATATCCATGTTTTGTTGGCAAAATGAAATGTCACAACAACATTAAGAAGAGTCTTGACCGTCTTGTACCTACTCATAACATTCTAAGCTGGCTGGTCCTCAGAGGAAGCTGCATCTCGATTTACTTTTTCCAACATGGGCTCCTAACACTCTCATTGAATTTCTCTCATCCTCCCTTACCCGTTTGCACAGTGTTGAATCGCTCTCTCATTTTCAGGATCACTTGGATTCGAACAGCATACCCCATCTGCATTCAACTCGTCACGGCAACCATTTTTCAACCTTACAAGACACTCCAATACCCATTGTCTGATTTCAGGTTGTCACTCGTTGTTACATTCACATGTTACATCCATGGCGCACTCTCCTCAGATCCTGACCCAGCGACATCATCACAGGGTACAACAATTTGAGCAAGCACAAACGAGTGAAATATGACTCCAGAGCATGGTTTTGGTTGTCTCTGTGATGAATTTAAGCAGTCAGTCGACGAATCAGGGAGCTTAGATGATACTCAACACATGTTTTCCTAGCTGAACAGCAGCCAAGATGATGTCGCCAGATCAAGATAACCCCTCCATGCCCACATATATATTCTCCTTGCCTGCCCACCGTACTTTCAATCTCCACAACCTTTGACATATGCTACTCACCTCGGCTACCGCATCGTGCCACCCTTGACGATATATTCCACACTCCCGACACTTGTTTAGAGTAATGACCATTTGATATCCACCACTCAATCATTGACCACCGTTGACAACCTCAAATGTAATGTCATGCCTTCTGGTTGCCAAAATCAGTTGTCACAGATGCCGATACATTCCAGATGGCAACATAACAAGTCTGCCTCTGGGCCGGGAATGCGGGTGTTGGAGTGAACCCATCTGCAGCACAAACCATGGGATTTGGCAGGAGAAGGGTGGTTGGACAACGCAACAGAAGAATAATAAAGTGAGTAAGCGAGTCTGGTAGCTTGCCCAGTCCATAAGCATCAGCAACAAGGTAGACGCCAGCCCTGGGTAATGGGATCTCCTAATTGATTGTTGTGTTACTCGAATCAGTGATCTGGTGTGTAAAAGGCCACTTTGCAAGAGGTACATGGTAGACAACACTAACATTGAAGGTCAAAAACTCAAGGCAGCACTTGAAGAGTATGCAGAGGCTGGCCTTCCCCAAACGAAAAATAGCATCAAAGAAATCCCGACTAAGCTGATGAAATCTGTCAAAGTTGGTATGTATTTCATTGCCCCAATACTTGTTTTGCTCATCCTGATGATGCGAAGATTCAGAAGACAAGAAGGAATAAAACTCGGATCAGAGGGCTTGCCCAATAAATGAGAGTTACAACGTCTTAACCGATTTCGTTGTCGATCTATTTAGCATTGCCATCGTCTATGTGGATCCCGATGTTGCTGGGAAGAGGGTGGGTGAAAACATTGCTCAACATTTCTCATGGCACTGGCCTGGGGATGAAAAATCGATGATTCGCATACTTATATCAATTGTCAATACGACCATTTTGTCAATTGCAAATGCTGCATTTGCCTGCCTGCCAGACCACAGCTGGATTATCCGCAATCTGTGGGGCTGCTGGGATGATCGTAATGGTGATGGTGGTCCACATGCCTGTAATGTTACACCAATCTTCAATAACAAAACTGCTGCCCAATGGGTAAAGGAAGTGATGAAATTGCACAACCCCCACGCATTTTCGCATCGTATATCCTGGCCAACAAGCCAATGGCACATTTGGCACCCAGATGAGTATGTGTGGTGGCTGGAGGTACCTTCCCCTGGATGGAATGCTCCTACTACCATCTGAGGATATGATTGATGATATTGGGGAGCATTCGGATGATGATGTGGAGATGTAGCACCCACATTCAGGAAATTTCTTGACGACTAAAACAGGGTTCTGACAATTTAAATGGAACCTTCAATGGAGGAGTATCATGCAGCCACAAGACCTTGAAGTCATCCGGATATGTGCTCTTGGTCTCATTGCCGTTTACAAGCAAAGAGTTGTTGGTGATGCGCACGTGGCTTGGTTATGGGAGTACAGTCACATTTTGAATCCTCCAACTGTGGGCTCTCTGGCCAATAAAAAGCGCAGGAGCAGCCGCCCAACTGCAAATCAGTCATTGGGAGGATGGAATGCACTGGCTGGACGGTTGTTTAATGATTTGCGTTGTGGGTGGGTATTTGTCTGGCACTTTGGAGGGTGGACGGATGAGTGATAATTTGGAATTTTTTTGAGAGGTATTGGGTCCCTATTTGGTGTTTTGTTTATTTTAGTATTACATCAGTCATAATCATGCAGGATGGGCTGTGTTGAGAGTTCACGATGTTGGGATGAATCGTTGAGATGCATGTTTTTGGGAAAGGCACAGTGGCAGTGATTGGACTTGGTATATGGCTATGTTGAAATTGGTTCTTTGGTATCAGTGCCCAGCAGAAGTTAGCCTGAGTGATCTGCCGAATGCGAATCCTTATTAGCTCATTGCGATAGAGATCTTTACCAAAGGAGCTAATCAGCAACCCTATGGCATGGTTCTCGGCTGCCATTCTTGCTTCTGAGTTCCCGTGCTTCCAAGGAGTTGGAAGCGGGAGTGGCGGGACAGGCCAAGGTTGTAGAATCATTGACAGAATAAGGAGATCCAACTCGATGATTTTAATCATATCAACACTTTCTTTTCTTTACCCAACTCGTTAATTCAATTACTATACATTCATTTATATGCGCTTTATATACTCCTTTAAATCTTTTGTACATATCACTCACTGACTTTTCAAATCACGACACAAAGGCTCTGCACTTTTCCTCCACCTCCTGCTCCTTTCAGAAACAGGCGAAGGAGAGAATCTATGCACAATGAGGATCTCGATGACAATCTCAGCAAGATATTTGACACCCACAATGATTTTCGAGATGACAATTCAGAATCTGGTAATGATCCTCTTTGGCTCCCATTCAGGACTCTGATGGGTAAGCAGGTATCAAAAGATTCCTGCACAGGAACACTTGGAAACCAAGTCATGCCAACTCCATTAACTCCTATGCCGGCGCAACCCCTACATTCTGAGTGTCAGGAAGTCTGTCTTGTCCCAGATGTGGAGGTTGAATGAGAGCCTGCCCTGCTGGCATCCAAGATGGTATTATATTAAGCGTTCAAACATTTGAATTCGCCCACTAATGAATACATTTACCAGAGGAAGGATTCAACAGAAGCAGCTGAGAAAATGGTTGCATGGAAAGCTGGAAAGGTGTGGCAATACGAGCCCTGTGTTGACGATGTGACAGGCCTCATTGTCGGTGCGGAATATAACGCAGACAACTATTTCAGGAATTCTGGCGATGGACATGGCACATGTGAAACGTATAGCCATCAATTATAGGATGCTTGGGAATCCCTTTGCCACAAATGTGGTGAAGACTGCCCACATGTATAGATGGTGGTATGAGGAAATAGCCAGGATTAATCCAGCCCAGAGAAACTCAGACACTCCACATGCCTACATATCAGTGGTAAATGAATCATCTCAACCATTGCTTTCATTGCCAACATTGTGCATCAGGCTCTCGCGAAGATTAGTAGTTCCAATGCAGCAATTGTACACCACTGGATGACTCCAATCGACTCTACATACAGTGTTCAAATATACTCACCTATGGAGATCCGGAAAATGGTAGCCTCGCTATCGGCAGAGGACAGCTTGACACGCCCCACACACCCTCGTGAGGTAAGTTCAAAGTTCCCTCACTTTTTATTCATTTTCTTGATGATCCATTTAGAAATGCAAGATTTGACTTGCAGAGACTGATATTGTGGATCATATTCACAGGACATACTTCTATGGCATACGACAAGTGGGAATGCAAGATAGATCATTGATTGATAAACTCAACCTGACATCCATTGCGCTCACCGCAACCGCCATCCACCATTGTCTGTTGGCATGGAGAACAGGCAAGTTGAGTGTCCCGCCAGAGTGAGGTGCAGGAGGTGGAGCACAACGTAAGTGCAATACAAGGAACATTGATCATGCGGTGAATGGTGCATGTCGGGATGTACTTCGTCATCTCCACACGGATTTTCATTCTTCCTCGCCAGCTATTCAAGCCAAGAAGAAACACAATATCCGCAGCATGATGTGCCGAAGGATCTACTCAACTGGTACGGACCCAGCAACGGCACAACTGCACCAAGATCAGGGCAGTTTGATGAGGACAGCCTTAATTACATGCCGGAGAAGATGATAGAGCTAGTGTGCGCAAACGTTCTGGGATACCTGGCTGCGGTCTGGGTTGGAAATGACGCCGAGTCCCCGGCATGAGTCAGATAATCCCAAGGTACCGGACCAAGAAACTAGAGCCGGGTGGAAAGCTGGACTCGACATAATGCCGTCGGTTTCTGGGCTGATTGGAACTGGACTGCTGTTCCATTTTACTTTTCGTACAACTTTGGTTGCATTTGAGTTTTTTGAGTTCTGATCGTATTGTCAGATGATCAATACATAGAATGTGGAGTTGTTGCAGTTGTTGCACCTCACACCCTCGGATTTGCGATGCGTCCAGTATTCATTGAATTGCTGTGATATAACGCCAAATTTTAAGCAAAATTCGCCAGATTTTGATAGCGACTCAACGAATATTGATTGGATGTCAAATCTTTAAGCTGGAGGTCACAGAGTGGCAAAAACTGCACAATCTACATATTGATCATGTCACGATATGATCTGAACTCAGATACTCAATTGTGGCCAAAATTGAGAGGTTGAAATGGTGGGTTTTTGGTGGTAAAACTGGCGCACTTGCAATGGTTCGGGTTTTGGTGTAGTAAAACAGTTTGTAACGGTCCGGTTCCGGGGTGGAACCGGATGTGGAACCGCACTGGGATGTTCGAATCGTTGCTAACAGTAGATAGAGCAGCCCGACTGTGCTTTGAATTTTCTCATTAGCTTCTTCGTGGCTACTGAAGCTTGCATGCGATTCTCAGCTGTCCTGCCTATGGGCGGGTCTGCCATCCCCAGTAGCAGCCAGCCTGTCCCCTGCAGCAACAGCAACAGCAACGACATGACCAACATCAGTAGCGTTGAGAATAGGGGTTTAGTCGATGGAAGCATGATTGCATAGTGTGCACTGTTGTTTGGAGGTTAGGAATGTTGTCAGCAATCGGATTTAGGATTTCCTTTGTGTGATATTCTATTCCATGTTTTGTCGATATATCATAATAGTTCCAAGTGAAATGTATCTGATGGTTGATTGCAGTCCAATATCAAACACGCGAAACCATAATCGCAATGATGGTTAACCCTCCTGCGACTGTTGAACAATTACCAACCACTGAACGCATGTGTATCAACAAATACAATATCATGAAGCACTTCTGCATGATAACTATCATTGGTCAAATTAAGCCATGATCAATCATTAAAATCACGAACTACATGCCTTATTAAACATACAGAGCAAGTACTATCACCATCGCGAGAACACATCGAATTGGTTGATCTAGAAGTATGCCGAGAGATAATTTGTGATATTGCCAAAGGAAGTGTGAAAAATTTGTCAAGTGCATGTTGTGACATTTGCAAAAGTGGGTAAACGGGTCACGACTCTTGAAAACAGCATCACAACAACTCAAAGAACGATCAAGAATGGTACAGCAATGCCACATTTCAGGGAAACATCGATTTCATTTTTTTCAGTATGTGGGTACAATAAACTAAATAATCTTAATGAAGGAAATTTAGTTTTTGTTGATGCTCATGTATATGTTCATATCCTTAATCTGTATATGATATTGTTTCTTTCCAGCTTGGTATATGTTCAGAAGTGGGTTAAGTGTGTGCAGATCGACAAGGTTAATTGGAACTTATGAGCACGTATACTAATGAATATGCGGAAGGGCATGTGTACCAGTGTTCTGCTAGGTAAGAGAATAGATTCTACTCGCTCGGATACAGTTGCAAACGTGGTCAGAGTATTTGCACATGAACATGTATGCATGAGGATGCATGGTGAGGATCATGATCCTCACGAGTCGTCCATTGATGGTTCTGGCTCACCCAGCTGCATCACATGCCGGCATAGCAACCCAAACCTCTAGTCTAAGACCCAGCCATTACATTATCCCCTCTCTAGCTGCAGACCTCCTGGGCTGCATATCAGCCTACACAGGGAAGGCAGACGAACAAACAAGAAACAAATCCCGAGATGGCCATGTCGATACAGCGCATGGGGAAACTCTACTTCCACCTGACTGTCATCCGAAGGTGGTAAAACTCATGCTGAGGCCATTTGTACTGTACCGCATCCAATCAGAGAATGAAAGAACGAGAGCAATAAGACCGCCAAATTGATCCGTTTCCTCCACTATCGTGGCTTCCCTCTCAGCTTGCAATGGAATTCTCTCACCTACTTCTGAGCATTCCCGAAGTTTTCCTCTGGCGTCCAACTCCAATCATCATATCGGTATCCGGCCCATTGAACATGATAATGAGGCATCCGATAGTGCCAATTGGAGTCAAGAATGCGGTCGACTTCCCACTGTTCTGGGTTGTCAATGATCATCGGGTGAAGTTCATTTGATGCCTAGCCTCAGCTTGCGGGCATGTAATGATCGAGTTGTGATACATGGAAAATGTGTTGGTTCTGTATCATCCTCAGCACATCTAATTTGTACGGATTCGTATCGATGAATTTACTCACAGTGTAAGGTTCGGTGTGTCTGTAATTGAGCTTGTTAGATAGCTTGGTTGTCTTGAAGTCCTTGGTCCAGAGCCACACTCTGTCACCAATATTGAACGTAATTTCTTTCGCACCAGGATACTTCGTCTGGCATTGCAGGGATGTTAGTCAATTTCTAGGAGAGTCGGATGCCTCTCTGCCAATCCCTCCAATGTAGGATCTGCATTGATCTCTGATTGTAGATGTGATGCTTTCGGTGGTTTGAACTGCATCTCAGGGTACTGATGGGACATGGCCCAGAACATTGTCATTCTAGTTGAAGCATGCACTGAGTTGTTGTAAGCAAATTCTGCTAGGGAAAGGAGTGCAGCCCAGTAATCTTGCTCATAGTGGCTGAAGGCTCGGAGGTATTGTGCCATGGAGTGGTTCTGCCGCTCGGTCTGGCTATTGGTCTGCGGGTGGAAGGTAGTCATTAGTCAGTGCTTGGTGCTCATGTGGGAGCTGTCTCGACTCCAGAATCAGCTTGTGAACTACGTTCTGTGGTCAGTGATGATATATCTGGTTATGCGGTATTTGCAGATCACATGCTCGAGGAACATACATGCCAATTCCGGTGAGTTGATATCCTTTCAGCAGGGCAGGTTGATTACCGTCTAAGTTAATGGATCAACTCAGAACAAAACCGCAGCGTTTTCCAACTTGGTTGATTCCGGTGGGTCGGTGATAATGTCCATAGTCAGTCTGTACCAGGCATCGTACAGTGGTGGTGGGGGCATGTTAGCTGCATATTGCGTCTGTCTCAGGACTTAGAATCGATAGCATACGTCACATCGTATGATGTACTCCTTTACCATGGTGTCCGGTCCTACCCAATATTAGTCTCTAGATATGAGTTTAGCTGTGCTAAGAGCTCCAAAGTGATTGGGTAAAGGGTTATTGTGGAAGAGACTTATCATGTGGTTATGGAGTGCTTCTCCCACACATATTCTCCCTTCATAAGTGAGAGCTCCCACCATCACTTTCAACTGCATCTCCAAGTTCCTATTTTTAGATCTATCTTGTCCACCGGCTTTCGACGGGCCCAGGAGACCAATGTTATTCCTGATGTCAGTCGTGTGAACATTGGTATCCTGGGCTGGCTCAATTGCTGGTAGGAGATCATTGAATGGCTCGGTGGTGGTAGCCGCCAGAGTTGCCAACAGTCGTGCAGTTGGTCTTTCGTAGCCTTCTTTGTAATCAGGTCTTCTGGATGGTCTGTCTGCATGGTTCATCTTTCCATCCAAGTATTGGATAATTAAGTCATATGATGAAAGGATCTCAGCCCAGCTCACTCGCCTCCAGGAGAGCATCTTTGACATTTGAAAGGACTCGAGATTCTTGTGGTAGCACTGTGTCAGGTCCTTGTGATTGGCTCCCATGTGATAGTGTCATCACTATCTCAAAGTCTCCACAATTGCTGAGAGCTCCCGATCGTATGTGTCATAGTTCTGTTCGTAAGGGCAGTGTTCTTGCCTGTGGAAGTTGACCTGTCTGAAAATGCTGAAGCCATTGTACTGGTTGAGAAGACTGGCGATTGTGAAGCCACTTCCGTCCATTTTGACGATGATAGGCTTTGGCAGGTTGGATTGCTGGTCCATTGGTGCTTCAGTAAACGCCTTCTTCAGTTTCCTAAATCTGAGCACTGGCCTTCTGGTCCATGCTCAGTGGCTTGTCGAATGCTTCAGCAAGTTGGAGATTGGTGTTGTTACTGTTGCATATTTGCAGATGAATCATTGGTAGATGATTACAAAACCTAGAAGCAGTTGTTTGTCTCGGATTGACCTGGGAGTAGGCCAGTCCTCGATCATTGATATAGAGTCTAATTCCATGCCGATCCCATCGGAACTGGCGATAAATCAGAGGAAGCCGATTGCTGAGGCTCCAAATCAGTACTTTTCGGCTGGGCAATGGAGGCCTAATTGTTGTAGTTGTTCTAGCACTTTGTGTACGTGATCTGTGTACTTCTTCTCATTTGTCGAATAGATCAGTATGTCATCTATGTACCATACACCAAAGTCATCAAGGTAACACTGTAGGCAGTTGTCGATGTAAGCATGGAATGTGGCTAGTGTATAGGTTGATCCGAAGGGCCTGACTCAGTGATTGAACTGACCATAGTTGGTCCAGAATGCGGTCTTGTATTTGTCATCTTCTTTGATCCAGATATGGCTAGAGGCATTCCAGAGATCCAGCTTTATGAATAGCTGGGCTCCATGCATTCGGTGGGACATCTCAAATATAAGGGGTATGTGTTACCAGTTCTTAACTGTCGTCAAAATGAGCGCCCAGTAGTCTATGCATAGCCATAGACCGTTGTCTATTTTCTTTCCAAACAATATCGGTGCTGCTGCTGATGATGGTGACTGCTGGATGAGACCATGTGATAGGTTCATCTCTAGGTATGACTTCAAAGTTTGAGTTCGACTTCTGAGAGGTTGTAGATCCATCTGTATGGTATTTTGATCCCTGGCTCCAGGTCAATTGCATGGTCAACTGGGCAGTATGGTGCCAGCATTTCATCTCTTGCCTTGCTTAAGACATCCACGAATTCTGAGTACCTTGCTGGGATGAAGTTCCCATCTTCTGTAGGTACCCTCTGATCTGCCGCATCTGATCAGCATTAGCTTAAGTATTCCACAGCAAGGCGGTTGTGAAGAAGAAGAAAGGAGTAATCCAGGAGGCCTTGTCAATAACAGTTTGCTAACAAATGAACCAAGCCCCACTGTCCAGTCACTCCCTTCCGGTCTTGGCCAGCCAGTAGCAGTCATTCAAGCGTCTCCTCAGAGCAGATCTTCTGCCGCAACTATTGCTGTTGCTCCCTGCTCAATGAGTTCAGCGCTTGGGTCTGTATTACCTGGTGAAATCCAAGGTGATGACTTCAAAAGTCACTCGCAGCAGCCCAGTGCAGTCCCCATGCCTTAGGGCAAATGCTGTGATAACTTCATTGCTGGGTAGATGATCGTCAAATGCAGTCGCTCTGGGGGTCTGTATATCCAGACAGTACCCCAGGAGCTTGTCATTTTCACCTTCTGAGGCCTTCGATGCCACTGCCATTGTCAGTGTTTTAGTTTCTTCTACTCCACTTGCATTCAGTGATCGTAGGGAGGTCAATCGATGGCAAGCCCAGTCAATGTCAGACATTCCTTTGTGATACCACAGCATACCAACTACTACATGGTACATGAGTATTGGCACAACTAGCACGTCTGGTTCAGCGATCGGTGCAAGATAGTCCAAATACCTGATTTTGATACTCATTTTCTAGCAGTCCGTTGCATGTTGCATCGCTTCTCAGTCCAGGCCGAGGGTGGTGATGTATGCCACCTCCTGTGATATCCCAAGTGGCTTGAGAAGCCTTGGTGACATAGAGATGCTGGTTGTGCTGCTGTTGAAAACAGCCCATACACATTGCATCTCATCATTTCTGCCTTGTATTTGTACTTCATTAAATGTGTTTGCTGAATCCGGTGTTTCAGTGCCGTATTGATCTTGGCTTAACATTCCTGCCCTCGGATTCTCAAGAATGACTCTTGATTTTTGGGAAATCCAGTGGGGTTGGACATCGTCCTGAGTCACGATTTGTGCCTGCGCCCCCAAATTCTCCATTCCCAGCTCCGTTTCGTCAAACCTCCCCCACCGTGCAAGATACTGGCAGACGTATACTGATTCATTGCTTGCTGACTGTCGAAGGAATGTTGGCGCGTGATTTGTCGATTGCTGCCTGTGTCATCTGGGTCTGTGTTTCTGCCTTTGCCATCTGCAGGGGCGTGACAATCATGGTAGTTCAGCTTGGAGTATTTCAAGTATTGGAAGGTGTTACGACGGTCGCCAATGCCATATAGGCATTTCCCGTTGGCTCTCTGTGGTGTGTAGACCTCCCTGGGTAGCCATGGTGATGGAGGTAGATCTTCTCGTCCGCTGACTGATGACATGTCCAACTTGTCGGGGTTGGATGGATTCTTATATGCTTCTTTCGTCTGTGAGATTGATGGTTGGATTTTACACCTTGTGCTGCCCGAACGAGATGACTTGCCAGGTGGCTTCTGAAGTCCTTTGTCTGGTTCATTTTCAATGTAACAGTGGTGTGTGACCCGGGGCCGGGTAACAGCCATTCCATACGGTCAGCTCGCCACGAGCCTTAGATATCTAGCGATAATCTTACAATACATCGACACCTACTATCACTCACGTCCATGTTTGCAACCATATTCCAATAATTACCACACGTACGTCTATGAAGCTGAGAGCTGGCAGATGTGCCCAGATACTGTTATTGCATTTCGATTAATGGATAATAAGTTTTGCACACTGAATATCATTAGTTTGCCGCTTTACCGATGGGTGGCCCAATGGAGTCAATAATTGAGAATACTGCACTCCAAACGAGATCACAAAGCATCATTGCTGTGACACACAGAGCTGTGATCATTTCATCATTGAATTGAGCCACCTGATGGCAGTGGAGTAGCATTCAGAGACCAGGTGGCACCAAGATGTGTCACCGGCAATGACGACTATGACCATGAGTACAGGACACCACTATTCGGCCCTGCCAATTAGCGATATTACATACAATCGATCTAATCCAGTTCAAACACTATCCCTACGAGTCAATCCAGCGCAATCAGCAGCCGGAGAACCTACAATGGACGAAATGATTATGCCCCTGAAAGCAGCGATATTGAGTACGAAAGGCGATGTCATTAGACGATTCATGAGTCAGTACAAGTACAACTATATTCCTTCCAATCGAGCAAAGTGCACATACCTGAACTGCATTCTACTGCGAATTATACCTATGGATGCACTACTCTAGCAAAGCATGCCTACTGAGATAGGAAACAGTATAAATCAAACCCACTACAGAGGAGGATTAGCCAACAAAAGAAGCACTCTTACTTCCAGAAATGTCTGTATGAGGGAAGTGCACTTACGGCGAAACTTACCCCATGATTGAAGCACATTTACAATGAGGTGATTTCCCTCAAATGATGGGAACTTAGAGCGGAAATGCATTGCACAGCATGAAATGCATTTACAGTCGAAACCTACACAATTCTGCCGACCAACTACAAAGACTACACAGACTATGACGACCACGATGACAACGATGTCCTCTCAGAGTAGGATCATTATGGACATTGCTGTCCACCTACCGTATTGGTGATTTTCCACTGCAATTTCATTAACAGCCAAGGAGGCTACATGTTACATTCATTTCGTATGGACTGCAATCTCAGTACTCCTGGCAGTACCCATGGCTCTGGGAAAGACAACATTATGGTTTGAGACTACCACCTCCAGAGGCACCACTTTCAGGACACCAATTGGAGGATCCAATCAACTGATAAGATATGGATAATTCTAGTTTCATCTTTAAGGCCAGGACACATTCCGCGGCACCCAGTCAATGTATATCTATACAAGCAAAATTACGAATTAGTGCTATTACGCACCATATATTACCAGTCCTTATGGTGATATAGAGTGGACTCAGAATTACCAATGGATCTGCTGGATGTGCCCATCTCGATGCATGTGGTACCAAACTGCCACAGTTTAGGTCCCCAAACCTTGTAATGGTCGATCAGTCACTGTGCTGGTCCTACTACTAACCAGCTATATACTTCTCTCTCAGCCTCCATTATGGACTGCTCATGAGCAGGTTCATATGTCGATGGTAGAGAGTGGCGAAAATATGTCTGTAGAGCAAGCTGTGCTACCAAGACATTCATGGTAAGGAGTTCATCTCCACTAGCATCAAGCTTCTGGACCATGATAGGACATACCTCACCCGGGGATACCAACTCAGGGACCACATGATGACTCCTAGCCAGATGGCGGCTATCAAAGCATTCACCCAACGGTCTCGGGTTTCCACCAGTTTGCTGGGAGCTGCAGTATATGGACCTATGGATACAGCATGGTGAAGCAGCAGAAGTGGTATCGCTGGCAGGCTGGATGGGCAAGCAAGGAGCAGGGCCGGTATTTGGGGCAGAAGAGCCTCTCCAAGGTTATGTTTCAATGACTGCTACCAGCTCGCCGAGTTCAAGAAGGGAGGATTGCAGTCCACAGTGATTTTCCACTGGACGGGCTGGCAGTTCTGCAACTCCTGGAGATTCCCTTTCACCGGTTCCATCGTTTCATTGTTTCTTTTGGTTAACATAGATGGAGCAGTATGTATGATCTTGGTGCAGGTCAGCAGTTTGCAGATAATCTCCAGAGATGAATGACAATTGACAGCGGTGACGCACAGCTTACAGCCTTGAACATACGAGCTTCAATTCGAAGCTCTGGCATGCGTAAGCCAAATCGGCCAAGTGACATTGAACTCGCAGAGTGCACATTACAATTCCTGGAACCAATATAGTTCGGAGATAACATCCTCCGACGAATGACACTTCAGAGTGAAGAGCGCACCTATGAGCACCGAAGATTTTACTTAGGATCGCCAAGGACTTATGAACTATTGTTGGAAGTCGGAGCACGATGTGATGCCCCAGATACGAGAGACGACATTCAAAAACTACTTCATCGAAGACAAGAGCAATAGTTGGGATTATAGCAATTGGACTTATGAGATCTGATGTGCATAATCACGTAGATGTATGAATGCTCGAAGATGGATGGCGATCAATCTTTGACTATTGCGATATACACAATGTTATGTGGAATACCACCCGATCTAATATACTCACATTCGATGGCAATCTACAGGACTAACAATGTAACGCCGGGATGCAGATATACCGACCGGCAGGCCTGCTGTACTGAGTACAATCCCGACTACTATGTAAGAGACCAAATCATGTACCATATTACGAGATTACAATACCAAATGCAGTGCCGAATTTGTTACAAGTTACAATACCGAGAACACTATCCCAAATGAGATCCTGACTCAGACATGGCGATCACGAGCAGTGTAACTATGATGGCAATTGAAGACTGCAAATTGACTTGATAATCAAGCCCTCCCAACAAATATTCCCCACGAAGCCATACTTGATTAGTCGCCAGCCAAGCCATGACTATCAAACTGAGGGAGATCACTGTTCCGGAATCTCACACAACCCCTACCACAAACATTTATCATCCCGGAAGGGCAGGAACGAAACATCAGAATGGTTATAAGTGCGCCGAGTCATGTGATGGCAAGCACACCAACAGACAAATGGACTATTGGACTCCAAGAATGATGATAAGTGCAAGGAATCAAGTGATGGCAAGCACAGATACAGATGAATCAACAAACACACCCGGAGGAAAGCCAGAGAGCGCACCCTGCGATCTTAGAAGACAAGTTCACCTAGCATACAATGGATGTCCACTATCCCTTTGCCGGTAACCGGGTTTGGGCCCACAGATGGGCCAGCTTTTACAATACACATCACACGACCACAATCCAGCCAAATGCCCCCAGAATAAATCGAAATACTCTACATATGGTGAAATTCATGAAAACAATTTGGTTGGGTGTGAAACATAAAGCCACATTGCAGTCCTCACACTTTATGCTGGTTTTCATGCCTTCTCCACTACCACCCTGACTTCTTCTCCACCTGCAAAGAAAACAATCTACTCTACTCTCCATCCAAAGCAGGGAATGCATTCCTGGTACCTTTTGGCAGAGGGGCAGGGGGGTGTCCTTGGTAACTTGCCTGGTAGGCAGTGGGGGCAGGGCGGATTGTGTGGGGGGAGCCGACCGAGTGAGTTTTTGTGAAGCCGGAACGCGGGAGGAACTTTTCATTGTTGATGGACTTCCAGCTTGCAGAAGGTCACGCACAATGGAGAGACGGAAGTCAAGGTGATCCACAGTGCACTCTGTGTTTGCTGGCAGATCTCGATAGATTATAAGGCTGTTGATAACGGCTGTCTCCAGAATCCAACAGAAAAGTGGATACCAATTGCGTCGGGATATGAGCTGTGTATCAAAATCGGTTCAATACTGGTCAGCTACATCCACTCCCACCTTGTGCTGGTTGTAGGCATCAACAATAACAGGTATATCAAGCTCTTTCTGGCATTCTCCAGGAAGAAATGTGGAATTTGCTCCAATTGCATTTGTACTCTTGTTGCCTGGATGTTTTCTCATTCTCAGTACCAGTGAATCCTCACCACTTAGAGGGTGGATTGTAGAAATCATGGTAACAGGCGAACTGTCCATCCATAGCAGGGTTGTAACCCCATCATTAACAGCTCCACTTCGAAAATGATATGGCAATTTGGCATTCTTCCCAACCTTCAGCTCCTTGGGAATTGCACGAAACTGCTGCCTGCATGTGCCACTCGCTCCTATCTCCATCCGACGAAGCTCTGCCAGCGCAGTTTTTGTTGTGAAGCAGTTGTCCATGTATACATTGAAGTAGAGCTTTCGATGCCTCTGGTGCAAACATCTAATCAAGTGATGAACCATCATTCCAGTGTCTGTAAGCTGTAACAGATGGGATTCTACATCAACAGGATTCTGTCCAACTGTATTCGATGATGGGTGGAACTCCCAGACATAGCCCTTCTCTGCCATGTAGAAAAACTTATATCCTTGACTAATTGGCTTGTTTGGCATCTTTGTAATGTGAATTGACCTGCCAGTGAATAGAATCATGGCTTCATCAATAGTAACATTGCTGCCAGGTACTATTGTTTGTTTGTTTGTGATCATTGTGCATTCGCCCCTGAAGGGAGGCGCCCAGCTAAGTTACCATAAGCTGGCAGACCACTAGTGGTCATGGCATTGTAACCCCTTTCCCGAGAACTTCCTCGGTCTTCAGTCGGCAGAGGGCACAAGGCCGTTGAAACTCCACCTACCTCTCTCCTAGGCAAAGTCTTCCCTCCTACTTCCCCAAAACACAAACCGCCAAAAAATTTCACTCCAAAAGCAAACTAAAACAAAAGAGAGTCGTAAATACACATTCTGTTCTTGCAGGATCGTCAAACCCTGAGGCGCGATCTAAACTGCCATCCCAATATTCCAACTCTCCCTGGTGCTAAGCCCTGCTCGGCTAACCCTTACGGGATCGCCAACTTTCACATCTTCCACCACAGCAATCATAAATCTCAGTGACTCTGCAGACATCTTTATATTTCATAACAACCCAACTTGGTCTTGGTCGCTCATCTTTTCTTACTTCCGGGACTTCCGACTCAAATCTCCTTCCACCCCAATCATTCTCCTCGTTCCTCCACGTTATCGTGTTTCTGAGTTCGGTCACTCGATCACCTGATCCTCTGGACCTCCCTCTCCCATTTCGCTTTCTGGGATTCCACGCATTCTGTTGGCTTGTTCCAATTTCTTTTTCTCCCGTATCATCCTCCCTTCCGATTACCGTTGCCGAAGCTTCAGCATGTCAAGAATCCATTGAGCTTGGTGGTGGGGATGCTAATCTCGGTGCTTTACCCGGTCACCCAGGTTCCACATCCCATTGGTCGATATTCATAGGCGTCGCGTTGGAACTTTCGACCTGCTGGGCCCAATCTCGAGTTGTAACTTCTCGTGCCAATGGCGTTTCTACCCGCTTCCTGGATGCTGGCAGTATTGGTGTGGCCAGATCGTAAGATCCTTTGTTGGTGTTCGCTGTGTTGCTGGTGGCTGCAATTCAGGGTCTGGCGCATTCCTCCTAACTTCACCCATCTGTTTATTTTCCTCCACTAGGCTTGCCGCCGTTGTTTTGAGCGTCGAGACTTCCGTTTTCAGGTTGTCGATTTTCGTGTAGAGTTTTGCGAAATGCCCCTCCATAACTGAAATACAGGCCTTGCCAACCAATTCTTCCACTATTGCAATGGGCATCTATCCAGTAGCTTCATCCTTGGTGGTATGAACCTCCTCGGACAAAATTCGTTATTGTTGTTGAGGGGTTTCAGAGCCCCCCAAACTCAAATCTTTCTCGGGTGCAGGCTTCGACTTGCCATTCCCCTTTTTCTTTTTTGGCTTTGTCTTTCTGCCGGTAGTGGCGAAAATGAAAAGCATCATAGAAGCAATGGTTCGATCACCGTTGCAATTGTAATTGAAATCGTAGGCGGAGTGGCCGGAACACCAGTCATCAGGACCCCGTTCCCACAAGTCATGTTCTTCGAGCATCTCCCTTAACACACCGCAGCAGGAGGAGTCAATTTTGGGGGTTGAGGGACCCGCAATGGGCACTCGGGTCCTCGCAGAATGCCTGTCTCTAGGCATCATGAAGCTGTAGAGAGATTGTGAGCCTGCATTTCGTTGGCCAGCAACTCATGGCTTAGCAAATGCTAGCGGTGAGGTGGTGTGTCGAAGTGTCGGTCCAAAATGCTTGCTGCCAGGTACTCAGTACTGCTGTGAGAACTACCGCAGTTGCTCCAGTAGAATATCCATCTTTGAATGCCATCAAGGTAGGCCTTCCGGAGTTTCAGTTGGTGAATTATATGGAGGAACATGAAAGAAGTGCCGGATCTCCTGAAAGCGAGTCTTGCCAAGGTAGGCAGCTGGTGGTAATCCGTCCTTGGGAAGGTAACCTCCCATCAGCGGAATGTATTTTAGTCACTGGAAGACTCCAGGAGTGTCTGAGAGGATGTGGAGTGTAATCTTAGATGCGTCAATTTCAGGAGAGTATCAGACCCTAGGAGGGCATTCCTGCCAGCCTTCAGAGTAAATGGGATCACAGATGACTGCTACGGGAGTACCATGGGAGTGATTGTGATAGGTTTGGGAACATCCCGGACCGCCGGAGAGAACTTTGGGTGCACCTGGGAGCGCCGGTGACAAGTCTCGGTGCGCCGACGACAAGCCTCGGAGCGCCAGCAACATCTCTGGGAGCACCTCAAATCACAGTAGAGCAGTCTGGGAAAAACATCTTCTTTGGGAACGCTGCAGGTGCGGCTGGAAATCATAGCTACTACTCATCGTTCAACGATTTTTGAAACTCATCTATTCAGTTGGTATTCTCATCGATGTATCTATATAGCTACCCCTTTAAACACGGTATATCTGGACTGGCTGCAGGCGGTGCTTGAGAGCATTCGAGGAGCGCCTGAAAATGACGATCGAGTAAACTCAGAGATACACTCCGATGCCGTCATCGAGCGACTTTGGAGCTGGATTTGGAGGCGGTAACTGAGCGGATTTGGAGATACACTTGGAGGCCCTAATCGAGTGAACTTAGAGATGCACTCCGAGATCGTAAGCGAGCGAGTTTGGAGATGCACTTAGAGTCCGTAATCGAGCGAGTTGGGAGATGCACTTGGAGGTCATGATCGTGCGAACTCGGAGGACGTAATGGAGCGAGTCTGGAGACTCACTCGGAGACCGTGATCGAGCAAGTTTGGACATGCACTTGGAGGCCGAGATCGAGTGTACTTGAGAGATGCACTTGGAGGCCATAATGGAGCGAGTTTGAAGATACACTTGGAGGCCGTGATCGAGCGAGTTTGGAGACGCACTTGGAGGCCGTCATCGAGCGAGATTGGACGAGGACTTGGAGGCGGTTGATGGACGGCCCGCTGAGTGATGAGACTCTATTCATCAGTTTGTTAACTGGCAACCGTGGGAATGTGACAATGTGACTTTACCGTTGATCTCTCAAGGAGAGCTGGCTAATGGTGGTCAATCGTGTAGGGAGGTACGCCGGAAGCTGAAGCTACATTCAGGGGTCAACTCCTAATCATGAGAATGAAAGGAAGACAAACAATCTTGGGTGGATGCTGAACTCGGTGTATGCTGTACTCGGTGTATGCAGTACTCGTTGTCAACTCATGATCATGGCATGGAGAGATAGAGAGGGATGACTTAACTTTGTGTTCTGCAATGATGCTTGAGTTGTGGACGAGAAAGAGAGAGATGGGGGATGAAGATGAGAATGTTGTGGAGGATACGAGCGGATATGAGAAATCAGGGGTACGACTTGCCTGATTGGGTTCGGAAGACCTCGTATCGGTGTATTTACACGGCGGATCGGGACTCGTACCTACCGTATCGAGGATGGTAAATTGACCCCCCCACGAAATTCTCTAAATCCCAGTGTCTCATAATGATTTCCCCCATCTCCTCTCATCTCTCTCTTTCTCGTCCTCAGGTCTACCATCACCTAAGAACACGAAGTTAAGTCATCACTCTCAATCTCTCCATGCCATGATC
>Ga0307512_10002172_pt1 | contig 25633 bp, 30 predicted proteins | sample 14_EM_MG_FD_200267 | JGI IMG/M metagenome (GOLD analysis project Ga0307512, IMG submission 200267) | Populus trichocarpa ectomycorrhiza microbial communities from riparian zone in the Pacific Northwest, United States - 14_EM | ecosystem: Host-associated > Plants > Roots > Unclassified | place... | reverse complement strand
TAACTATGCTCCCCATACCAATGGCGGCGCAATTTCCCATCGGACTGAACAGGTCCAACTCTGGTACCACGAAGCACCCTGGAAGATTTATGATGTGTTCTGATCACCTCGTGCAACAGGTCCGACTTCGTGTACATGGCTCCCCCATTCATTGCCTACTTCGGTGCCTACGACAAAAGCGGTGCCACGACTCGGCTCCTGCAGGCCGCTTATGATCAATGTCGATTATACCGCAAGTACCTTCAAGATTCCACGACCAAGTTGTGGAAGCACATCGAACTTGGTTCAGGGCAGGACGAGAAACTTTGGGCGACTGGCAATGGCTGGGCTGCTGCCGGAATGCTCAGGGTTCTTCAGACAATCCGCAGCTCCAATGTCAGCGAGAGTTTCCTCAACCAACAGCATGATCTTCTTAATTGGACTGAAGAGATCGTGAAGGCTTCGTGGGACTATCAGGTGCATATCATTCCGCGCGATCATATTGCTCCGACCTTTCGACCGCTTAAATCAACCCACAGACATCTGCTGGCGCCCTCCACAACGTTATCAACGACTCCAGCTCGTTTGCAGACTCCTCTTCGACTGCTTTGATCGCCTCCGCCGCCTTCCGCTTGGCTGTTCTCAAGGGAGACAACTCAACATACATCTCCAACGCCAATGCTGCTTACAACTTCGTTCATGGTAACATCGATAGCGACGGCTGGCTTAGAAACACGGTTGACCCTCTGACCTTCTACACTCTTTCGAATTCCAGTGTACCGAGCCCTGAAGGTCAATCGTTTGTTTTGTTACTGGAAGCCGCTCGACGTGATTTCCAAGACTGGGTTGAATCCGAAGGTACCTTGCCCTCCGGCAACATGGTCATTGATCAAAATGTACCCTACGTATGGTTATTCTACACGCTTTCATATACGCTTTCATACGCTCTTCAGTCGTTGTTTCATGACTTATTCGCTGTGTAGGCAGAGTCTTTAGCATCGTTACGCTCCCTCGATGGGTTACACATTCCTTGCTTATATTTGTGCGCTGATGAGCCCAGAACGAACACCTAGGGCGGAATGATCCCATCTTATGATCTCTGTCGGTGGAACGATTTCGGATTATTTATGCTCACGTGACCGTCTGTTGTTGAATTCCCCCACCCAAGCCAACGCTGACAGCAGACCCAACGGTTCCCGTCTTTCTTGCTGACCAACTCCTGGCTCCCCTCGACTCTGTCGAGCCCGTCAACGGCGACACCCCCATCCCCTCCTCCCTCTCCAAGCACGACGACAGAAAGATAATATTTCCTTCCCCTTCTTTTTCCTCGTCAAATGAACTTCATGGAGGTGTGGTGGCTGTCGGTCCCTTTCGCCGTCGTACTCTGTCTCGTCCTCTCGTGGTTGTCCACCGGCGATGACGATATTAACATTCACGAGTCTAGCATCATGCGGGTCTCGCTACGTACGTTTCCACTCCCCATCCACTCCCGTCTCTAAGCATCTCAAGATACGATCTGGCGTCGTCTTTTTGTACAGGCAATCCAGTGCGCGAGAGTGGCCCCCCTGCTTGTATGGCCAAATTAATCATGATGAGGCACCGAGTATGAGCGATCCCGTGGTCATCGCAATGAACGCCGCGTTGACGCTCCTCTCCCTTCAGATTAACCAGGTGAACTCGAAGAAAAAGGGTGGAAATGCCTCAACACGGAATCGTTCGCATTCCCCATCGCCCGTCCGCAAAATCGCACCGCCACCTCTCCTGCCGTTCCAGACCAAACCTCGAAACCTTGCTTGGTTGCGATTCAATCGGCGCTCTGGAAAGCAATTCCATTGATTTACGTCTTCCACCTTTGTCTCCGTTTGGTCATTCGGTGGGCGCGCGGTGTGCTTATGATGACGTACGACCTTTTACACACAAGCGGGAACCTTTTCTGCACTACTTCGACTCACGGCTCTTTGATCTTCACTCGTGAATGCATTTATACCATCTCCCTCATCAGCTCTGGGGGTCAATCCCTTTGTATACCCCCAATTTGGAACCATCTAGTTTACATTTACACCTCTTATACTCATTCCTTTCGATTTTCGTGATTCACATTCGCCGCGGCAAGCAGACGGGGTGGGATGAAGAATAGAACTGGAAGTCAAAGACAGTAAAACCGTCGGAGCCGTACTCGAGTCCGGGGCGGGTTATGTGTGCGGTAGGGCCGGGATTACAAGACAAGCAAGTAAAGATCAATCATCGTGATTTTACAGAGTGAGAGTCGATGCGGGGAAACTTGGGAGGACGGTATGAAGTGATACGAGAGGACGGAGATAAGGGACCAGATTAACACGCCTTCCCCTTTCTCAAGGCGCTTGCGAGCATGCTCGGCTCTTTCATAGGCTTTCGTCGTTCTTCCCTGGGATTTGAAGGCTTGGTCATTACCCTAGATGATTTACCCCTCGCACGTGCGCCAGCAGCGGTAACCGCGCCACCCGAGGGACCTTGATAAAGTCCGGAGATGGTGGAAGATCCGAGGTTCTTCACCCACATTTGTTCTTGGGACCTCTGGCTGTCGTTGTCGAGGTAGGATTGGAAGCACTGGAAGTTGGGACAGGTCAGTCCATTGGATGCAGATAGCAGAAGTCAGGGCCGAATTGTACCGTAGCATCGACAGTGTCACGAATCCGTTTGACTTTAGGAGACCTCTTCGCAACTTCGCGGGTGCGCACGGGAGGCTCATCATCATCCGAATCCCTATCCATAAAACCTGTATCAGAAGGATCAAAAGAATCGACATTGTCGTATTTCTGGAAACCAATCAAGTCAACGATCATCCATTGTCATCATTCGGAAGCTAGAAATGTTACCTTCTCCCTAGCAGCTTTGCGGATTTGAGCCTCGATCTCCCGTCTGGAGATCGTTTCGCTAGGCCCTCCGTCATCGTCATCGTCATCGTCATCGTCGCGCTCGGCCATCTGTGAGTCTTCATCGGCAGGGAAGAGAGGTTCGGTGTCTTCTAGATTGCTGTGATATGCCCTTAAGAAAGCACTGGGATCGACGTCTCTCCCTGTGAGTAACGTATGAGTGGGAGGCGCATCGATAGTTGAGGTACAACAATGGACGAACCGATCCCTTCGAGCTTTCCGTCGTCGAACCTGGGTTTCTTGATACTCTTCCTCCTCCGACGGTCTGCATCTTCATCCTCGGAACCACTATCGTCGGATCCCAGATCGAAGCCACGACGTTTCACCCTCTTCTTCCCCTCGATAATATCTCTTGCCTGCTTCTCGAGTTGTGCGTCGTCTTGCTCTTGATGTTCCCTGGAGAGATTCAGGTCAAGAAATGTCGCGCGATACGCACATCCGTTCACTCACTTGTATTTCTCCTGGATGAGCTTTTCCGCCAAAGCAGCCTCATCCATCAGGGTGTCATCAACCAACCCCTCGACGGGTTTATCATCATCGGCATCGCTGTCGCCCTCCTCATCCGCCGTTTTCTTCTTGAACCCAAACCCATCGTCTTCGTCGGACTCCTGAGCCTCCGCCTCGACGAACTCAGACTTCTTCAACGGCTTCTTCTGTTTCGCCTTCTGAGCGCCGACTGCTAGAATATTAAAAGCGTTGCGTTTGGTTGAAAAAGGCAATAACGGGCTTCCGTTCTCCACTCCACCACCTGGAGCAGAAGAATCACTACCGCGCCTTCGTAATCGCCTTGCTGGTTTTAATGGGCTTGGGCTTCCCGGCTCGTCCGGGTCTGAAAATATCAGCGGCGTGTCAACAATAGCAAGGGTACCTAGAGGTTTCCTTCCGGTCAATGGCGTTGCCTGTGTGGCGAGGTGGTAGACCTGGGGACTTGTACCAGCCGGTCGACTCTGGGTGAGGAACCTAGAACGTGGAGTACTTTTAGCGTTCGCGGAGAAACACTACTACACAGCACGAACCCGTTTTCGTCGATGTACAGCTGGGGCTTCTTTGGTTTGGTCGTCTCTTGCGCAGCTTGCATGATCAACTCTTGTTCGTTCTGGAAGATATCGTCGGCCCTCCTAAGAGCCGTAGAGCTGACTTCCAACGCGGGCTGAAGTTTGGCGTCGAGAGACAACGAAAGCCCGAACTCGTCGTCCCCTTTACGGAAAGCGTCGAATCCCCCCTTCTGCAGACGAACGGTTAGGTGATGGAAGAAGATATCAAACTATCAAACCCACCTTGGGTGACTTCTTCGGGGACTCGCCAAACGTTAATGACCGGCCGGGTGCAGTGCCAAAGAGCTGAGAGAAACCTTTCCTCATTAATGGGGCAGGTTGTAGATCGTCTTCATCGTCGTCTGACCCGGTTGGGGCACCGAACAGTGGAGCGGGCAGAGGCGGAGGTCCAAAGCTACTGTCCGATTCCACGGACAACCCCCTGCGACGCGACGAACCAAGGACATCTTCACCCTTATCTTCGGTACGAAGTTCGCTCAGTGGCGAACGCACATCGGGTACTGGACGCTCGAACAATTGGGGTTGACGCGATGGCGTAGGGGAAGAAGGGGCCTTCCAGACTCGCGGGGATGCAAACGCGGAGAATGCAGACCGAGAACTGATGGCGGCGTTCTCTTTGTTGTCATCGATATTCTCTTTGTCCGTCTCCCCATCCGCCGGTGTAAGGGATTGTCTGTCATTTCCCCCACGGATCGGAGTGGGTGGCTTTGTATCGTATCCTCGGATATCCAGGGTGGACGTCGAGGGGACCAAAACCCTGGAACTGTTTGCATCTCTCTCCTCGTCGTCGGAATCGTTGATGCGGATCCTTTTCGCAGCGTTTTTGGCGAGGCGTGGATTCCGGGTGGGAGGCACGTTTTCGTCGTGCTCCTCTGTGTCGTCTCCAGACTCAACTGTGTTCTCCGGATCAGGGATGAACGGAGGAGGGGGGTTGTTCTCCGCTTCTTCGTCGGAGGGCGACGCGGAGCGAGATTGCTGGTCCTGACCCGGACGGTACTCTTCATCGCTCTCGTTCTCATCCTCTTCGGCCTGCTGCTGCTGGCCAGCACTCTCAATCCGTTCAAGGTATCCCCCTATGCTTTCTCTGTTGTCCGCTAGTGGTTTGAAGATCGATCCACCCTTCTCCTTCCAAGCCGACTCTTTCTTCTGGATGATTTCCGACTTTTGGTTATTGTGTCTGGCCAGAAGGGTCTGATTGACCTGGCGTTTGTAAACTCCCACGTCCTTTGGTCGTTGTCCTGGTATTCGAACTTTGCGAGGGCTCTGTTTCCGGTTGAAGGTCAGCTTGGGCTCTGGTCGGGGCTCTTCCACATCCGGAGGCAAGATCTCGAGGCCAATTTCCTCATCTATATCTGCAGGGGGCGCCACATACTTTCGTTTGGGCCCCGGCCGCTTTGCTGGAGAAGACCACTGTTGGATGTCTTCGGGCTCTGAACTGTGATATGGCGGTGGTCCCTCTAAGGGGGCTGATATCCTGGTCCTATGAAGGGACCGGTTTAGTTGAGCGACTGCGTGAATGGGATGGGCCTACTGGAAGCTGTTGACAAAAGCACTGATATTGTATTGATGTGCGGGTTGTTTGGTGACGGGAAACTCGACAGGACGCTCGGCGGCAATGCGAGCTTGGTTCTTTTTTATCTCCTCTTCCTCTTTCCGCATTGTCTTTGAGTGTGTTAATGAGGGCCAATAGAACGTATATAATAGAGGCTGACCTTGGCTGTAGGCTTTCTACTGGTGGTCATCTTCCGTTTCCGCTTTGGTGGATCTAGGGACGAGCAATCGTTTCCATCCGCATCAGCTGAATCTAATCTACTGCCCCGTGGTTTGGACGATGAAGGGTGAGATGCCTCTGATTCTGAGTCCTCGACCACAGCTGTATCGGCCGCCCGACGGGAGGTGCGCCGTTTTGGTTTTGGCGGTGAGGGATGAGGAGAACGGTCTCTATCGCTGCCACTGGCCTCGGGCTCGGCAGACACCCTTGTAGGTATTCTGCAGTCTGAGCGAATAGTTGTCAATGGAAAGTGTTGAGGTTTCTTCCCCTTGGACTTGGCATTCCTGCCGTGTGAAGCTGAAGAGGGAGAACTGTCCACATCAGCTGAACGCTGAGGGACGGGGGGCGCAGGGGTCGATTTGGCCTCGTTGTCGGACTCGTCTAGCTCCTTGAGCGCTGCCTCCCATGCCCATCGATGTCTTGGTCGCTTTGGGGAGTCGTCCTTCTCCTCCTCGTCGTCATCGTCCACTTTGGTGTCCTGGGAAGACACGGCATTATCATCGAGTCCGGATGGGCGTACCGCGGGTGAGAATGAGATCGAAGTATCGCCCTCCACAAGCGTGCCAAACGATCTATCCGCGTCGGGGGACTCGTCAGAAGGTGGTGTCTCGACCCGCTTTGAGCCGTATGTCCGTGTGACGCGTTTCTTCGTGGAAACCATGCGAGGTGATGAAGGCGGGGGTGAGGAAGTGGGTGGCGCGGTATTGGGTGAGTTGCTCAAAGAGGTCATCGGAGGTGCCCCGCTTTGAGTATCCGTTACACACCTTGGAACGCTCCAGGTTGCTCTCCGATCGTTGATGGCCACTCGCGTATGTCACTGAGACGTGACGATTTCCACGTGATCGCGTTCATGTCTGCGTTAAACTCTCCTGTAGCGAGCTCACTTGGGTCTAAAGGCCTAAAAATTTGCGACAAGAACCTTTTCAATGACACCCTGCGCATTATTTTGAGGATTTGATAAAACAAAACGATTTTCTGGACCTCATAACCACAGCCAAAGCACTTCTTCACCTGTTTGAGCGATTGTCGAAAGGGAAAAGTAAGAAACCCCATTTTGTTGTTCTGTGTGCTTCCTTCGACCTTTTGACGCGTTTCAGTTCGTGAATCTCGCGACTACATCCCTTCAACTCGTCGAAGTCCACAAAGTAATGAAGTTCAACGAATTGCCGTAAATGGAAACGATCGAGCTTATGTAAGAACTGTACAGCGGCTGATTGTGGCTTAGAAGTAATCATCTCTCTCGACGGAAGGTTCAATCATCGACAAAAGGCCTCAAGACCTTCAAAATGAGGTGAGTCCCATGGTCGAATAATCCCAGAGCCGTTGCTGATTCAGTCCATAGTCATCGCAAGGTTCGTTGGAAAGATTCGGTGCAAGAACAAAGAACGAAATCATTGACGAATGTTGCGATCTGTAGTATGAAGCTCCCCGCCACGGCTCTTTGGGTTTCCTTCCAAGGAAGCGTGCCGCTCGCCACAGGGGAAAGGTCAAGTCCTTCCCTAAGGTTCGTGGTTCAAGCCTGTTTCCAGGGCCGGAAGTATCACTAATCCGAGTGTTCAGGATGACCCCAAAAAACCAGTGCACTTGACCGCCTTCATGGGTTATAAGGCTGGTATGACCCACGTTGTTCGTGACCTCGACAGGCCAGGATCCAGTACGTGATGGAAATTCTTTACTTGAGATCGTTTCTTATTCTCCGCAGAAATGCACAAACGTGAGGTTGTTGAGGCCGTCACCATTGTGGAGACACCCCCCATCGTCGTTGTTGGCGTTGTTGGATACGTTGAGACTCCTCGCGGCCTCCGCACCCTCACCACCGTCTGGGCTTCTCACCTTTCCGAAGAAGTTAGACGAAGGTTCTACAAGAACTGGTACCGGTCGAAGAAGAAGGCCTTCACCGGCTACGCTAAGAAGCACGCCGAGGACGGTGGCAAGTCGACTGCTCGTGAGCTTGAGCGCATCCGCAAATACTGTACTGTTGTCCGCGTTCTTGCCCACACTCAAATCCGCAAGACTGGCTTGAGTCAAAAGAAGGCTCACCTCATGGAGATCCAGCTGAACGGTGGATCCATCGCCGACAAGGTCGACTACGCTCATGGTCTCTTTGAGAATCCCGTTAATGTCTCCTCCATCTTCGAACAAAACGAGAACATCGACATTATTGCCGTTACCAAGGGTCATGGTTTCGAGGGTGTTACTCACCGTTGGGGAACCAAGAAACTCCCACGGAAAACCCACAAGGGTCTCCGAAAGGTTGCCTGTATCGGTGCCTGGCATCCTTCCAAGGTCATGTTCTCCGTTGCCCGTGCTGGTCAAAGTATGTTCATATTATCCCGTGTTAAATTCATCCACTTAATTCCTTCCCTTCGCAGATGGTTACCACCACCGAACGGAGATCAATAAGAAGATCTACCGTATTGGCCTCGGTGACAAGGACGACAATGCCTCCACTGAGCACGACGTCACCGAGAAGAAGATCACTCCCTTGGGTGGTTTCCCTCACTACGGTATCGTTAAGAACGACTTCCTCCTCCTCAAGGGCTCTATCCCTGGAACCAAGAAACGTATCATCACCCTCCGCAAATCCCTCATGGTTCACACTTCTCGTCGTGATCTCGAGGAGGTGCAACTCAAGTTCATCGACACCTCATCGAAATTCGGTGTAAGTCTTGACCTCACTACATCCTCTGCGCTGTTCTCACTGTCCCTTCCAGCATGGTGCATTCCAATCCTTCGAGGAGAAGAGCGCCTGGATTGGTACCCTCAAGGTCCGACCTTCGGCTTGATCATTCGTATCTGTCCACTGTAGCTCTTTCATGTTTTACTACTGCTATCCGATATGCACTACTGTATGCACCATTTTCACGAGAGTCGACAAGAAACCGAAAACAATGGGGTTGAGAACTAATCATAATCGTCCTCCTCTACGAGCTTGCGTTTGACACCATTAGCAGCGACATCTTCCATTGCCTCGTCGCCGCTTTCCTCTTCTTCTTCGCCAAACAATCCGTCTGCATCATCGTTATCACTGCCTTCGTCCCCGCCTGTGCCACCCATATCCACGTCTCCCGGAGTGTGGGCAACCAACGGCTGCCCTGAGTCGATTTCATGCTGAGGCTGGGTCAAAGAAGCCATCGGTGCTCCTTGCCAGTGTGGAACCGACGGAATGTCCGCAGCTTCCATCTCATCCTCGTCCGATTCCGACTCTTCCACCTCTTCGATCTCTTCGTCGTATTGTTTCACCTCTGGAGGTGGCTTGTTCGGTATCAGATCGAAGTCGACCGCGCTGAGACACTCGGAAGGTGGGGGTAGTCGAACCCCGAAAACCTCTGGAACTGCGGGTAGAGGTGTCGCGTTGGTTTGAGCGGCGAGAGAAAGCATGTACTATTCGTAAACGATCAAAGATTCTTCAACATTGTTTTCTCCAACACGACGCGGTTATTAGTGGGGACATACCTCCTTCGGGACCCTTCCACCGAACTCCCATCCTACCCTGGCCTGGACGGCAAGCGTGACGTCGTCCATCTCGACCCTAGCAGGTCGCCCGGCGTGTTCAGCATACACCAGAGCATCAGAAAGGACTTGCGCAGTGTAGCGATGTGAGAACTCGAGCAGTTGATGTAACACCCCAGGTTGGGCGTCGTGTACGGTCGGGGTCGAGGAGAGGAGGAGGGCGATGGCACGCGCCGTTGGTGGTATCGATTCAGAACGCGACATTTTTAATGGCGCCGGTTTCCGGATAAGGAAGGTGAAACCTTTCTCTAGATCTCTTCAATCTCCTCCATTACTTACCCCTACAACTCCGTTGTCTCACGAGTTGATCCCAAAGAGAAAAGTGATTGAGTGGTGAGTCAATATAATCACAACACGAAACTGAACGATTTGTGTCTATCTAAAGTCACGGTCGTGAGGATATAACGAACAATCCGGCGATCACAACTCGTTGATCTTGAACCTGACAGCCTCAGAGGCGGGCTTGACCTCCAGAGGCTTGGCGGTTGGATGGCCAACGGCCTCGGCAATCCTATCCGACAAGTCCTGATTGACCGCAGCGAACACACGCACTGAGAGTAGACCGTCGTTCAGTTCCTGCATCATGAGGGGCACAAGTGATGGTCCTTACACTGCCTCTCAAGGGTTGCCTTATTCTTCACACCCTTGATGTGCCCGGAGACGTTGCTGACAAGGTGCTCCCTATCCGTATCGCTAAATACTTTCTGCCATAAAGCCCGGGGCTGTTCGAAATCCACTGCGAGGAGCAGTCGGATACCCAAAAATCGGTGACGGTCAAATAGAACTCACACTCTGTAACCTCACTCAAATCGAGGTTGGCATGACCCAACCACTGCTCATGCTTCGACCATTTTGCCTCATATGGCCGCTGCTTGTATTGAAGAGGAGAGATCGTGCTTGGGTAGTTGGGTCGGAACCCTTGGTTGTCGTAATTCGCAGCACCGTCCCTGTGAAAGTTGGCGACAGGAACGACAGGCTTATTGACTGGGAGCTGTTGGTAATTCACACCTAGACGATAACGGTGAGCATCCGGGTAGGAGGACAGACGGGCTTGCAGAACAGGATCAGCCGATGGTTCGATACCAGGGACGAGATGAGAGGGCGCGAAAGCAACTTGCTCGACCTCAGCGAAGTAGTTCTTGGGGTTCTCGTTGAGGACGATCTTCCCAAACTCGCGAAGGGGAAAATCCCTGCGGGGCCAAACCTTGGTTAGGTCAAGGATGTTGTATCGGAAATTCTCGGCCTGCTCTGGGGTCATGGTTTGCTGAGGTGGGGTAATACGGTGAGCAATTCAACGAACCGTCTTTCACGGTCATGGAACGCTTACGATGTAGACAGTCCAGCTCGGGTATTGATGATTCTCGATCGCCTCAAAGAGACTCTGAATCTCGTGGTCAGGATTCGAACCGGCGAGTTCTCCAGCCTTCTGATTGTCCAAGACCTTGGCTCCCTCGTCGGCCATGACGTGGATCTGGGTGTAAACGTAGCTTCCGTCCTCTTTGACGTATTTGAAGGTATGACCGGAGTATCCGTGCATATTGTGGTACCCATCTGGAGTTCCACGGTCGGAGAAGAGGATCAAAACCTGATGGATGGATTCAGGGTTTTGAGACAAGTAATCCTGTTCAAATCGACTCCGTTCGTCTCAGGAATCTCTACAAGATAGTAAATTCCAAACGCACCCAGAACATATCGGCATCCTTCAGGTGTGTTTGAGGGTCCCTCTTCTGGGTGTGAATGAAATTGGGGAACTTGGCAGGATCGCGGAGGAAAAATACAGGGGTGTTATTGAAAACCCAATCAAGGTTTCCTTCTTCAGTCTTGAGCTTGATCGAGAATCCCTACACACGTAAGATAAACGCAAATCCCAAGGAATGCCTCTAGAGAACACAATGTACGTACCCGAGGATCGCGGGCGGAATCAGCGGATCCAGACTCTCCCCCAACCGTAGAGAACCGGACGGTCAAAGGAGCCCTGGTCCCAACGTTCTGGAATACGTGTGCAGAGGTGATGTCCGAGAGCGAATTGGTCAACTCAAAGTATCCATGAGCACCTGCTCCTTTCGCATGGACGACACGCTACACACAGTTGTACGTGTCAGTAAACATGAACGAAGGCGTCAAGCGTTAGACTATGGTGAGGATGTGGGCGTGGGAGTCCAGCCGGGCGGGAATGACGAACCTCGGGAATTCTCTCCCGATCAAAGTGAGACAGGTGGTCGATCAGGTGGAAATCTTATCGCGAAGAGCTCAGCGAGTACGTCTACGTGCGACGGTACCCGGTGAAACATACCTTGGAGGAGGAGGGGACCGTTGAAACCAACGCGCTGGGAGGCATGGGGTTCCCTGACGGGTGCACCATTGGAGGTGGTGTAGACGGTGTCGTCTTTGGTCTCGGTGACTTGAGCAGATGGCATTTGTTCGTTTGCAAGACGATAACACGACAAAGAGGAATGGGAGGGGACGAGAGAAAGGGGGAGGGTCTATATAAATCAATCAAATAGTTACTGTTCCACAAGTTGTATAAAGTAAGCGACAATGAAAGTCACGACACTTCTGCGCAGCCGAATGACCAATCTTACCTACCACTTGGGGCCGTCGTCGCCGCCAAGAGCGAGCGTTAGCCAGTACGGTCAAACAGTCAGCTGCCTAAATTCGTCAACCCTTTCCACGCTAGGGGGACTTGGTCCGTTCCGGGGTCTGTTGTTGTTGCATCGCGGGAAGTTGATTTATTCCTGCTCCGGGAAATCTCCCTCGTCCAAATCCTTAGGTTCCTTGGGCTCCTCGTCTTCGCCGTACTGCATTGTATAATCGATATGGCTTAGCACGGTCTCGATGGAATCTGGCTGCGTAAGGTCCAACGGTAAGAACGATACGAGAGGATGATCTTCGATCTGTGGAGTTCGTCCAATCAGTCTCTTGGTGGGTTCTAACTCCGGTCAAACAGTTTACCCACCAGCTGGACAATGGCCTGATTAAGTGCGTGAAATCTTGAGTTCCGGAATTCGTTTTGCGGTATCTTGTTCCCTCCGTGCGTTGTGGCAAGTAGTAGAGGATCGGGATCAAGGTACCTGGTCAATCGTGATGACGACGCGCCTCCTTCAATCATACTGGAGAGGTGAAGTTACAGAGGAGCAAAGCACGTTACCTGGCGATATCTTTTTTTGTTCTGATACCATTCCGCCCTCCTGCTGGGTCATCAGGGTTTGCGGTCACGAGATCCATCTTGGACATGATGTTGATCCACGGGATTTCGAGATTGACCATTGCTGACATCGCCGATAATACGCCGCTAGAAATAGCGGGTTTTAAAACATAACCTTCGACAAGCTTTGTTACCAAACGAAACATACCTGAAGAACTTATATTTGTCTTCCATGAACTGCGAGTCGATGAGATAGAGCGCGCATACTCGGAGACCAAGCCGGCTCAAGTGCTTGACCAATGAAGGAAGAAATGGGTGGTGGGTATACAACTCAATCTGCCCTGATGTTTCCTCCCTCAGTGGGGCTCACGACCAAGAGGAGAGGCGATATACCTGGACAATCTATTATCAGGTAATCATCCTCATACCCTCCGAGCTCCTCTTCCAGCCAATCCATATTCTGCATCAGGTACCTAGCGAATTGGAAACATTCAATTTTGCATTTTCTTCTGGACGCGGTCACCGCACTCACTCACTCGAAACAATACACCAACCCTCCGTTTGGCCCATACTCCAACTCATCCATAACGTCCTGCAGACTGATTAAATCTTTGATATCAATCGTTGGTTCATACTCGAAGCTGTCGGGAGCAGCAGCAGGGTCGAGGTTTACGAGATGGCCAGTCCGTTTGGACGTGTGAAGATGTGTGATGAGTGCGTTCGAGAACGTAGATTTCCCTGCACCCGCCGGACCAGTTACCAAGACAGCGTATCTCATTGTCAAGCAGAATTAGGATCCCAGAGGTGAGGCAACGCCCTTTATGTTGGATCCTTTGTGCGTGTCAATTTTAGTAAAGCGGATGATGGTGGTGGGAGTTGAAAAGAAAGTGAAATCTAATCTCGCTATCGCGACGCCACTCCGACCTCTACTTCACCCTCGTCCCTCTTCCCATGTCCAAACCACCGCTGTACCCAGATACTACGCCATCCGGCATTGCCGTCGATCCAAGTACCCTCGAACGCGTCATACCCGAATCGAAACGCTCGGATGGGTCGTACGTCTCCTCATCCGCTCTTCTTTCACACGACGGGACCTGCTCATCTCCAACGCCACACGGTTTCGTAGAACTCGTAAGGAGATCAAGATAAGACCCGGCTTCACGCCCCAAGAGGACGTCGGAAGGTTCAGGGGAACCAAGCAGCAGGAGATGGACTCCCGTGTACTCCCGAAGGGCCATATCATTGGCTGGGTCGCCCCTTCTTCCGTGACGAATAACACGGCGGGAAAGTCATCGGGGACAATGAGCAAGAGTCAGAAGAAGAACGAGAAGAGGAAGGAGAAGAAGAAGGCAGATATCGCCAAGAAAATACAGGAGAACTGGGAGGACGATGACGAAGATGAGATCAAACCTGCGTCCAAGCCAAAGGCCACGACGGAGGACTCGAACAAAACGGACTCAACAGCGGACGAGGTGGCGGAGAAGCTGGAAAAACTAGAGGTAAATAATTAGGGTGGATTGTACTAGGTATACCCCACTGGCGGGTGCTTGTGGGCAGTGACAAGGAGTGGGCGGATTAGATCTCTAGTTGGATGCATATACTATTGGTTTCTCTCATCTGCAGCTTCGAATGGATCCTGGGATTGTGGAGGCGGGCTCGAATTCCGATCCCATGGTTGAAGCTGAGCTTGCTCGGCCGCCTTCTGCTTCCTCAACCTGGAAACTACGGAGAACTCCATACCCACGAGGATAAGGACAACAAAACACGAAAGAGCGGCTGTAACGATGTTGGTCACGGAAACACATGGATCAAATGTGCTGTTGGGGACTCACCGACAGACTTTCGCATGTTATCCCATTTCGCTTCCTCGACCTCTGTCCTGAGATCACCCAGTGACCCCATTGTTCTGTTGTGCATGGACTGGGAGATTCATCAGGACGGTGTAAGATATGAGTATGAGAACATCCTACCTCGATGACGATGTCCTGGCGCTTCAGCTCGTTCTTCGCTTCGTTCTTCCGATTGCCCAGTTCCATCTGAATTCTGTGCGTCCGAGGTGAAATATCCTATCATCCACCAGAACGAGCCGAACGCTTACTCGTGTTTCAGGTTCGACACGTCTTCATCGATCTGCGTCCCCAAAGCATCTACCTCTCTATGGATGGTCGAAGTGACGGTATGGAGCGAAGCAAACTCGTTTCTCGACCGGAGGGTAACCTCGTTCCTCAACTCCGAAGACCCAGCGTTAAACAGATAAGCTTGCTATTGAAACGTCGGCGCTTCGATTAGTATAATAAAAGCAGACGGTACAAAGGGGGGACACACGTTTTCAAGGTCCTTGGTACTAAGAGCCTCATTCCGAACGCGACCTATCCTGTCCACCAGCAGAGCTCTGGTAGCGCGCATGAGACTGCGCGCGGTGGAAGGTTCGAAGCTCTTCTCGAGAGCTACGAAGAACTTGTGTGTGTCGAATGGCGGACTAGAATAGTACGGAGTTCCTGTCTCCGATGAGCCAGGCCTACTAGCATTGCCAGTTGTTTGCGGTAGCGGATGAGCTGGTATCGGCAGAGAGGTTGATGGGGGTGGGTTTGGATCCTTCGGGTGGGGGGAGAAGGAGGCAACTGCCGTGGAATAATTAGAGGAATTAAGCAGCAGCCTCCTCGATTGCAGTGAAAGGTGGCGGTAGCAGTTGATCATCATCACTCCTTCTTCCTTCTCCTTGGCCACTACCGATATGGCTCCCTCAAAACACAACCCACAAAACACTCCTCCGCAATCCACCGTACGCGGACACAAGAAACCTGTAGATGTCGACCTCAAATCACGCAAATCCTTGAATCCCGGCACAAACAACCCCTCGACGATTACCCCAGATCCCAACAACCATACGCCTGCACGCCCATCCCGCGAGAACCAACAGCAGCAACAATCTCAACACTCGCCACGGCAAAAGAACCTTGCCCGCAAATCGAGCAAGCCCATTATAAACTGGTTTCAACGGAAGCTAACGGGGACAGGACGACAGAGGAGAGCGTCCGAAACGGATGGTCTCCGTAGTCCACGGCACGTTTCCCAGCGGAGGCAAGATAGCGGACAGAGCAGACAGCGTAAACGACCGAACTCGCCACCTGTTCAGAACAAACGGCCAATCGTTCCGCCTGTGTCAACCGATTTCGCGAGATCACGGGCCATCTCGTTAGACTCTCAGGATGGGTATGAAAGTGCGCCAGAGACCACCGGTGATTATCGCTCCGAGTATGGGTATGAAGGGTCTTCGCTGGCTAGAATATCTACTTGGTCTCCCCCTAGCATCCTCGAAGCGGATGACAATGCTTCATTACGTCCTTTACCTCCAAGCACTCCCCCGTCTCCCTCGCCCTCTCATTCATCCTCTTCCTATCTATCCGACCCTAGGACATTCAGGAGTATGACCGCGAGCACAAACCCAACGACAATTCTGAGTATAGACATCCCGGGTGGTCTCGCGCATATTGCTCAGGTTCCGGCCCCAGCATCTACGGGTCCGTGGTTCACTCCGCATGTTCGCAACCCATCACTGGATGTCCCGATCGGAAGCGGTAACTCTATCACATTCTCGGCTCTGCCTCCCTCGCCTACGGTATCCCGACCTCCCTCTTTATCGAACACTACCACAGGGGCGACGAGACCTGTCCAGGCTCCCCTACACACCGCACACCACCCTCGGAATAATCCACGACCGTTCTCTCCCCCACTCGACAACGCGTCGATGTTGACACTTGCCTCGTCTGCATTTGGGGTTCCTGGAGCAAGGATCGGAGCGAATGCGTTATCATACGGAGGCGACAGGTCAATCCTTGGTGCGGGAGACTCAATCTCGCATATCAGCGGGTTGCTTGGTGATGACGAACGATTGTTCAACGATGGAGAAGTGGATCGAGATGCCGATGCTAGTGTGCGAGCCTTGAGACCGAGAAGTTCAAGACGGGGAAGTTGGGAGAGTGGGGCCAGTGGATGGAGTGGAAGTGAATACCCACACAACAGGAGCCTCTGGACATCAAATAGCATCAGAACCGGGGACATGGTCACGGTGGATGGCTATGGGGATAACGACAATGATATGACCAGCGTCGAGGGAAATGTGGATAATCCCATCCCTGGTGCAACTAATCTTTCGATTGCAGACACCGTCTCTGAAATTACCGACGACGGGAAAACAAGAGACAGGAGCAATACCGTTACCGCCAACGACAAAATCACCTCTTCCCCATTGGTGACACCCACGGAACCTCTACCTTCCGTTCGGTTGCCGGACCCCAACCAGACACCCAAGGTTGATAAGGAGTTTATCGAGACGCAGGAGAGATCGAGGGCTTCTGGGGAGCGGCGTTCACTTTTTGACGAACCTCGGATCAGCCCTGAGCGCACCCCCGCACCTGCGGTTATCCCCCTACCACAGGACACCCAGCTAACAGCCGTCTCCGCTTAATTCGTTCGGGTACACTCCGTCCATCTTGACTCGTAAGTGGGGATTATATTAATCCAGGTTCTTGGAAGTGATTTAAAGGATCATCTAGCTCACGATGCGATTCTCTCGTTCCTTCGTTCATTATGTATGAAGGAACGATCTACTCCCGCCGAGAAATACAAGACTTCTTCCTTACATTTTTTAATTCTCTCTTTCCTTCTACTATCTTGTTCTGTTATCCCAGGCTTCTTACCACTCACAACTTGCTCGTCGGATCTTGTCACAATCCCGTTTCTTTGCATGTATTATTCTATTGTACACGCACCTTTACATTCCTTTGCTGTTTCCCGCTTTCTCTCCTCACTCACCATGTCTTGTCATGATATACATACGGTATACAGCGTACACGTTCGTTAACAGAGCCTAAGGTCGTCCATAGCGATATAGTCTAGAACAGGCGCATCCTGGGGGATGTCTTCATCGGACGACAGTACGTAGGAAGGAATTGCATTTTCAGCCCCGAATAGGGGGCTTTGTTTAAATCACTCAGACTTTGGGCGCAAATGTCCCGGGAAAATGAGACCCTCGATGCATTTCGCTGCACAGTGCGTATTCCTGTCATGTGTTGCAAGTGAGTCCGGACGTGCTCGCCACTTCTCAAGTCCACTGATCACACTGTTAAAGATGTTTGATCCTAAGGGCCGGTGGCCCCACATTGAAAGTCGATTTATGATTGTATACCTACAGAAAATAAGCCGAAACGTTGTACAACTAACTCTAGCCAATGACACTACAACTGATCACAGCGACCAGTAACCCCATGTTAAACACTATAAGAAACCCAAGTAGAAGTACAGATAAGGGTGAACAAGAGAAACAAATGTAACCGAGACGAAGAAAAACGAGTACAAATACGTTCGCCTGTGCGGGGACCGGTTGTCTGGTCATTTGTGGAGTGGATCATGAGAAGGGCGAGAAGGCGAGGTAGCGGCGACCTCAAGGGTCCAGTTAGCCATTGTGCTTCTTTCCCCTGTTGATCGTGGGACCCCTGGAGGAGGGACCTGGCACTCGTCGTGTGCCTCTCGCGTTGGATTCGGAGGGAGGTGGAACTTCAAGCCCAGCAGCCACCCACAGACTCTGTGGCTGCTGAGGCGGAAGTGGCAGGTATAACCGGTCAGATTGAACCGATCGTATCACCCTTTCCTTATCCCCCTCGAACGAACCAAGAGCCGGCTCTGAAGCGGGTCTTGAAGCGAACCCTAACCCCTCTTCCATCTCAGGAAGGAACCGATCCACCCCAACTTCGATGTCATCCGCGATATTATAGGCAGAGACAAACGCGATGGAGGATCGCAGGGGGAAACTGTGATCGGCGCGCCGGTGAATGGATCGGTGAACGCCGACCACGGGAGGGTGTTCGGCGATTGGGTCGTCCCGAGATCGCATGGGTTGAAGGGGGATGCATGTGGACCGGAAGCCTCTCCATCCGCGATTCGACCCTGGTACGGAGTCGGCCAGCCGAAAGCGTCAACCACATGGTAACTTGCCGAGGAGGACGGTTCCGACCTAAACGAAAGGCCATCCGACCCGAAGTCCGAGTCAACGTCGAACTCAAACAGGTCATAGTCCTCATCCCCCTCGCCAAAATCCTCATCTTCCTTGAGACACCATTCCCCGACCTCAATGCCGATATCAGTGTAGTCCGAGTCAGAGTCCGCGAATCCCAACAGCGGAGTCGTGCTGGGAGGTGGGCATTCGAGGACATGGTCGGAGGGAAGTTGGGCCCCAGCTGTCGTAGGAAGAGTCGGAGTCGAGGGAGAGAAGTCCTCCTTCGGAGAACAGAACTCGGCGACGAGTTCTTCCTCATGGTCCTTGAAGCGGGTCAGCCATGCCGGAAGGGGGTGCACGGCTTTGGGAGCGACCAGGGTGGGTTCCCTCCTGGCGTGAAACACGCGTTGGGACCGGAGAGGTCGCGGTCCGACGACCCGCGGCACCGTGGCGGGAGCGGCCGTGATCGGGGCTGGGGTTCCCGATCGACAAACAGAGTGACGAGAGTGAGCCGACGAGATCTGGCTCACGCTCGCATTGGTGGTGCGTTCGATCCGTTTCTGCGCGAACGCGAATCGGGATCTCTGTGATACATCCCATTAATCTTCAATCCGCGATTGCTCTGGGTAGATCTGGACTTACTTCTTGGGGAAAATTACGCGTCATGTCCGCCTCCGAGGATCCATGACCGCGTCCAACACGGCTACCCACGTCTAGGCCCTCCTCCATGCGGGATTCACCCTTGGTGTGGACATGAAGGGGGATTCCAGGTGGGGTGTACGAGGTGGGAGCGAAGGGTTCTGGACCGAACGGGTCGAAAGAGTTGTTGGCGACCCAATTATCGTACGAGGGAATAGACTGGGGGCCGAATCGCGGACCGAAGGAGTTGAGAGCCATCATCATCTCGGTAGTGTTGTCAGTATAGACGGACATTGCTGGAGGTGGGAGTTGAGAACGTTAGGAAGAGGTGGTGGCTGGCGGTTGATGAAAGAGGTGGAGAAGTGGTTGTATGCGGTAGAGGGGTGATACGCGGTAAGCTTAGCTTCTCAAGACGAGGGATACTCTGTGGTGAGAGGTGAAGGTGGAAGATAAGCTGGGGGAGGAAAAGTTGGGAAAAGAGACGCATTATAAATACCTTGAGCATGGCCTAGAAGTTGCCGAATCACGATACGCAACGAAAGACCCTCGGACGTACAAAGGGAGATTGCACATCATGGCCATAAGAACCATGTTCACGGTCACTTTCAGTGAATACACAACGAGGATTCGGAGGGGGGACACGCGGCGCTGCGGCGGCCGAGGGTCATTCCACGACGGCATGGCAAAGATAAAACGACATCATTACTCAATGAAAGAGGGGAGAGGTGACCTGTGCCTTTCGGTTTGGCCGGAGTGGCTCATGTCCTTGGGACGTGCTAGCCATGCCATGGCTGATCTTTTGATTTCAGTAACGGCCTGCACAGGGTCCCAGCGTCCGTGGCGGTGGTCTTCAACGCATGGCTTTGAAGATTTCTTGCCGAGCTTGCGTATCCTCCGGGATGTGTATCGCCCTTTCCAAGGCGTAAGTAGAGGGGATGAAGGCCGGGTGGTGAAACGAGAAAGCGGTTTGAAAGAAGAGGCACCCCGTGAAAGAGTCTCGAATTGTTCCGGAAGCGCGGATCAGGCGGGTTCTTCCGGTCCGATCAAACTCTTCAAACTATCTCTTTCATGTTCTTTCACTATAGCGAGGACTCACTGCGATCGATTGAACCCTTCACCTTATCGGCTGTTTTCCTTGATTGTTTTTTTGTTTCAAAATAGCCGGTGGACATGATATAACAGACGCAAACCGGTTAGTGTGACACCATCGTATCAGGCTGGTCTTCTTTCATAATGGAGGAAACGACTTCAACTTTATCGGAGTGTGCCATAATATTGCCATCATCCATACCCCCAGCTTCAGCTCACCGGAGATGCGAGACCTCCCTTGATAGCATGTCAAAGGCAACACCCCATCAATCTCAGGGAATTAGATTCTAACCGTGTATGGAGGGTAAGAGTTCGGTAATAAGTTAGGAAGTAGGATCGTTCAAACGGCTGGGTCCCAAAAACTAGGCGGGGAGGTACGGAACCGGAATCCAGCGGGAAAAAAATGGAGGATATACGGTAAAGTATCGATATACAAACCAAGGGGGGATCACGAGAACACAGAGAAACAATCAATCGCTATCACTGTCACTGCTATCTTCCTTCTCATCCCCGTCCGTGTCGCTGTCGTCCTCCTCATCGTCGCTCTCCACTTGTCTCTTCTTAACGGAACCGCCACGCATGACGGCCATCTGTCCGGCCAAGCTGTCTTCTTCTGGGTCGGAAATCTCGTCTTCGGCACCCTGAGCGTCCTCGCCCAACGCTGACACGTCCTCGATTTCCAACTAGAAACAGACATCCAGATCTTTAGTTTGGGCTCAAACACCCCAGAGAGAGACTCACAGTGACATCCTGATACGTATCATCCCCAACGTATGTGTCGCTGACCACAAACACCCTCCACGTGTACGATCCAACGTTTGGAGGAGCCTGGAACTGTACCTTGTACATCCGATAATCTGAATCCGTGAATGGAACATCCGAAACCTTGAACGGCGGCACAACGACCCTATTCGCTTTGATATCGCCCAAGGCGACCCACCATGAGGGCTTCTTCGTCTGCGGCCAATGTGGGGCATGAGCGAAGGTCCTTCCAGTATTATCCAGCGATATATCTTCCGCGTCTTTCTTGCTCACGATGAATTCCTGCTCCCGCTTCTCGGCGTCCTTGGGTGGGATGAATGGTTCTCCGTTGGTGGTGGAGCTCCGTGGGATGCGTAGTTTCACGATCATATTAATAAACGATAAAGGTGTCACGATCCTTTCCCCAATAACTGCAGTCATACCAGGTCAGACAAGAGGGTGAGGATCAATCTCGAATGACAAACCTTTAAACGCAGAGCCGACGATCTGAACGTTGCCCCAATTCTGAACCGCCTTCTTGGCGTCTCCAGCCCGAGGATCATTGGAGCTCTCCAAGTTCTGAATAAGTCCGTCGAAACCACGAACGTTCTTAAACTTCTCAACCTCGTCCAGAGCGATATCAGGGAGCTGGGAAAACTTCAGCCAGTCCTTGTCCGACTCTTTGATCGTCTTCGGAGGAGGAGGAATAGCTTGCGTCAAGTAGGCGCTGAGTTGGACAGCCGCCAAGGATGGCGTTAACCAGTTGCGCGACAGACAGATGTTAAGGAGAGAGTTCAAGACCTGGGGTGACTGCAATAAGATTTTTGTTTGGTCTAGAGAATTCGCAAATCAGTTCGACGAACGTACTCGAGGTGAGCATTCTACGCACCGTCTCGTAGACTCTGGTTTGCCACGGGAATCCTTAAGAGGTGAGCGGAAACAAGAATAAAGGCCCTTTTCGCATCCTGGTTTCCCCTGACACCAGCAGCACCAGAAAGGGTTCTCCACTTCTCTCCCAGCCCATCCCGAACCTTGGTTTCAAGCTCCCGTAACTCGTTCGCGGACCCGGAACCCAGCTGCAGCTCCTTCGCGAACCCCTTTCCCAAAACCCCAACAAGCTCATCAATACCCCACTCCTCTTTGACGCTTAAAAAGAAGGATGCAGCAGTCTTGGCGTTAACGCCGTCCTTGGTCTTCCTCTGATTACCGAACCACCACCTCCCTACAAGAGCGGGCAAGCTGAAGCCAAAGATAAGGGCGTAGAGACCCAAAACCCAGACGTTGTTCTTGCCCTCAATGAACTGAATAGGGATAGCAATTCCCATAGACATCTCTTGGCGACCATCGGGATGACCATACTTCTCGTAATTTTCACGAATAGTCTCGTCAGTGAGCCTGAATTAAGAAATCTGAGCAAAGAGGTTGTGATAGGGATAGGGGAGTAGCCAACTGACGATTTGTATGCTTTGGTAATCTCGACGAACTTGGCGGCAACTTCCTCCGCGGTTTGGTTGACGGTGAGCTTGACTTTGTCGGGGTGGCTACATGACGAGTCAATTACGGTGAAACATTCCGCATACATCGGACGTACAATTTCAGGGACAGTTTCTTGTACCGTGATTTGATCTCCTTCTCCGTAATACCCTGGTGGAAAGAGGCATGAGAAATCTGTTGATTTAACGAACTTTTACAACACGACCACGCACCTTCACGATGCCCAGAATATCGTATGGATCATAAATTTTGGATTCCAACGCTTGTGGAGAAACCCGTGTGACCAGAAGAGCGAAGACAGCCCAGCCAACAGTAACGAAGATGGCTCTGGAGCAAGACGTTCAATGCGCCCGATTTTGACAAAGTACCAACAAACCACGCACAATTTTGACATTTTTGGGCTCAGCAGCGAACCTTTCTCCCGCTTGCGTATCCGCGCCCGCTGATCCACACACGGTTTGCACTGGCACCCGGACACCTGTGATCCTGCTGCTCAATGTTGCACCATAAAATCATTCTATTAGCGTTCCTCCAAGGGGAGAGTGATTCGGTATATTGTGATTTGGACAAACCTTTGAAGGAGGACAGCAGTGAGTATGTTGAAGGCACAAGGATGATGAAGAGAATGGAAATGACGAAGTAAGCGGCCATAACGCCTGACTCGTCATAGTGGTAGTTGGCCATGGCGACGACGTTGAATCGCCGATGGCGAGTGGAGAGATAATGGTAGAGGGTGAAGGTGAGCTGGCAGGGGGTTCCGGATTTGGCGCAATGTTTGATCGAGACACGTCGACGGTCGCGGATCACCAACTCGCACCGCGGACCGTACGAAAATTAGGAAAGATGACGCGTCAGTCAAACTAATTTTTGCATATCACGGCCCTTCAGTACTATATTGCACTTCATGTAGCAGACAATGCTTCGACCCCATTGCAGCCCAGGATGCGCGTGCCCTTGTGCTCGTTGTACCTCGACCCCCTGGAAGTGTGGGACTCCAGCCGACAACGGGTCCAAACACAAACGCTGGTGGTGCTTGCACAACCTACCCTTCATCTCCTGACTGCGCGCCGCCCAACCGTGTTGTACATGTGAGTCCTGATATCACGGGCATCGCTCCTGGGGTCCCTCGGGTGGCTGCCCCAAAGGTATCCAAGGTTCGACCTAGATCCTCCCAACGGATCGACGTTACAACGCTAATGATCCATTCCTCAGGGTGGAGGGAAGATACATTGCCCATTGTTTCCTCAGCGAGTATTTAGAACCAAATCTCAATTCAAGAAGGTGACGCCGCTTGAATTGAAATTTCTTGCTGATGACCCACCAAATATTCCACCCACCACGATAAGTCATGGCACCCGAAGATCACAAGGTAGCTCCTAAACCCGCTCGCGTTTCTAGAGTTGATAGCGTCAACGCAAGGTGTGTTTGTGATCGTCAGTCTGAAGAGAGGCAACCAGAGCCAACATAGACCGCCCAGTGTACGATGTATTCAGTCGAGATGACTTACAAGAAGATACGAGGAGTAAGCTTCACTCAATTCCCCGCTCATGATCCTGTCTAAAATTACCATAGTACGTGAAGAACGTGCATGGCATTTCTTGGAAAGCCATGAAGAGGTACGCCAAGAAAGATGCAGAAACCTCGCTAAAAAAAGGAAAAAACCGTTCACCGACGAAATCTTCCGATGTGTGTCCTTCGCTTTCCGGAGTATATGGGAGCCCAAATTGAAATTGATTAGGACAAAGGGTAACTATCATATGAAGACGAAGAGGATCTATCCTTTGATAACAACGGGCACCTGGGAGGTCAGCCCCCCTCTGAAGATGAATACAGATCCCCTCCCGAGGGTAAAGGGAGATAACCTGCATGGGGTAATCGGCAGTATTCCAGCTACGAGTTCTGTCTGGACAGTTCTCTAACTGGAAATACTCACGGCGGTGACCCTTTTATGTCTTAGCTGACGGATTCACTCCTACCTCACCCTCAAACAACATAATGAGTGTCAAGCTGTCTTTGACATCTGTGGCGCAGAAACTTCTACAGCACCGTATAATTATCCACGGGCCCGCCGGACAGGCCACGAGTTGCGGAGTCGAGCACCTGCCGCTCCCATTGTTCACTTATTTCTCACAATAATGTACGAGTATAAGTGTTTGGGCAATTGCGGCCGAATTTACCCCTGAAGAACCGTTTGACCACCAAGTGCGTGCTTACACAGAATAGCACTATCCAGTCTCCACTGAAGTTGAATGCACGCATCGACTCGAAGTTGTATTATGACACGTAGGCAGTCGTATATTATCTCGTATCGTAGCGCGTACAGAAATTTATGGCATACATCATGATGAATCGTACAACGTTTTCGTAATGAAAAAAACCTAATTCTTGGATATCACGCACGCAAGCCGAGCTTCAGCTGCGAACCTTCGACCCACAATCCCACAAAATTCTTGCACGATCCCAAACAATCCACACGTCTAAGACCGCCGTGATAGACCGCGGATTGCGCCTCGTCATTGCCCGATTGTGAAGCAACACGCTCGCGCCATGAGTTCGCTACGATCCTCGCGTTGCGCTTTCCGTGAGACTTGACGATATCGTACTCGGAGTGCGTGAGTTGTATGTGAAAGTAGTCATGAATCGCGTGGACGACGTCCGTTATCCGGATATTGCGAGACTTTATTATGGTGATTGGTTCCCAGTTCCACGACATCCCCGGTTGGTCGATGAAACAGAAGTCGATACGGAGTGTCTTCATTGGGGGGTCCGTGGCCGGTTCGTGTGCTCTTGCGAGGTACGCTGCATCGTCCAACACATACCTGGCCATATTTGCGGGATGGGAGACATTCCACTCAATCGGCGTCTCTTCCGACGAAGGGCCATTCAAAGCAAGGAATCGGTGGAGTGTAATCTCAAACCGATTGTCAGGGTCCGGGAAATCGGAGGAGGAATCGGATGAACCGGATGAGATGAGACTTGGGATCTGCCCCCGACCTGTGAATCCATCGTTTCCTTTTCCCATGTCGATGATACCTGGAGAATACGGGGTGGGGTCTGCCAAGGGATTGGGGAGAGGAGAATGAGATGCAGCGGCGGGGGTCCAGGCCAGGGCCCCGCGTGGGGTGTTCCAAATATATTGATCGGGTGCGATGTTCCCCAAGTCTTGTAAGATTGAGTCGGGAAACGCGTTCTGGAGGGGAGTTCGCGGAGTGGCGGGAGATGGGGCCAAATAAGGAGTATGAGTTGTTTGTACAACCGGGGGAAGGTCAACATTTAGGGTGACGCAAGTGGCGGGGGGTG
>Ga0307512_10002171_pt1 | contig 25640 bp, 23 predicted proteins | sample 14_EM_MG_FD_200267 | JGI IMG/M metagenome (GOLD analysis project Ga0307512, IMG submission 200267) | Populus trichocarpa ectomycorrhiza microbial communities from riparian zone in the Pacific Northwest, United States - 14_EM | ecosystem: Host-associated > Plants > Roots > Unclassified | place... | reverse complement strand
CAGTGCATTAGCAAGCACTCTCCAATCCTTTCTAGCAGCTTCGATGGCGTTCTAAAAACTTGTAGGTCTTCGGGATAAATCCTGAGTCAACATGTGGATATCCGCCACTGTACCCGCCACTGTATCTGCCACTGCGCCACGTGGCAAGTTCACCCGACCAATGAGAATGCTTCGAGCAGACAAACCAAGTGTATAACTATTAGATTAAACGGAACTATCGTGTAGAAATAGCCGGTTGTCGTGTGTTCAAAGCATGTATTTGACTTATGCTCGTTGGATGTTCAAGTCTCCGGACAGGGCCCATGGCGACGCATCATGACAACGCATCAAAGTTGAGTAACTGGATAGATGCTCTTGGAACTACGATTCTGGGGCGAAAGGTGTTTAGAAAGTTAAGATTATGAATATCTCGGATGAGGTACCCAATGAAGGTCCTGTTGCTTCGGACGTGTCGACAATGCATGGATAATCCTGGCATTCATTTGGCCAGCTCAACCAGGCAGATTGGGTATGCAATGAAGCGGTGCTATCCTTATTGCAAAGCAGTACTACTCAGATAATGATATGGTGATTCGGTAAGTTTGTCAGAGCTACAAGCATGTCAGATAGTGTAGCATACATAGAAAATTGCTCGCCTACATCTATCTTACTGCAGGCGTCGTCTCTTGCGATGACTCTCTGCCGTGTTACTGTTAGAATCAGTGCTTTTTTTTGCAGCATTAGCGCACACAATACCCCGCTGCATAGACTTCTAGCCCCTAATGGCGTCGATGGCAATGTTGATGACAGCATGCCCGCGGTAAAATAATGGGGTTGACGCCAAAGGCGGAGGTGAGGGAGATGAGATTGGCGGCAAGATCAGATGTGGGCGAAGATGAAGGCAGAGGTGACGGATTTGTCGTTGGCGATGTTGTAGAACGGATATGTGCTGGTATATGTCATGACATTGTGCTTGAGTATTAACGCTAGTGTATACTCGACCTTCATCATCCTCTCCACCTCCTACTCTTAACAAATGCACCACAAATTAACCCATCACATCCATCACATCCGCTGCACTCTCTCCACCGTACCAATTGTACTAAGTAAATTCAGTACAGTAGAGGACCCCTTCGAAGCTTTCCTTGCTGCACGCACTAGAACGCCAAAGTCGCACGAGAAGACAGCTGAAAGGCGGCATTGAGAGGTGGTGGTAGTTGTGCAGATATAGGTACGGGAAATCCCCCCCCAACGGATGCTATCTGACACGCCGTTCTTAATCACAAAGTCGCTAACATTATCTATGTAGCCTAGCATTAACCCCGTCCACTGCAATTGTCCTCCCGTCCTTCGCTTCAATTGTTGCGGAGCCTCAATCGGTACGATGGCTGCTGCGGAGATCGAGGCTACGGAGATGGTTATTGGGAGCATGAAGCTGCGTGCGAGGAAATGGCGGAAGAGATGGCGGAAGAGATGGCGGAAGAGATGACGGAAGAGGCGGTGGTAGGAGTCTATCCGTCTTTCATCACAACTGACTGGAAATGCACCTGTGACTACCGGGGAGCGCACTTGATTGCGTACTTCGGAAGCGCCCTTGGGAACGATGGGAAGCGCACTCTACAGCGCATTTAGGGCGACGGAAAGCGCACTAGGAGAATATGAACGTTAGGCGGGCTTGAACAGAGCGCAGGGTAGAAGAGACGGACTGGGGGGGGCGGGAGTTATAAGGTTAATAGAGACAATATATACACCCATTTACACGCGTGCATAGATGTACGGGGAAGTTGCGCGAGGGTAAGGATGAATGCGAGGGAAATCTTGAGTACGAGAACGATAGTGATCTCCGCTAAACCCCACGCAAAGACCACCCCACAACAAATCCCCAGTCTCGAAGCGTCTTACGCTAGTAGAAATCCTGCTACTTTAGTTCTAGAATCGCAGCGTTACGACGGTAGCTCCTGTGTGACGGTAGCTCTGGTGTCATCGCATTTAAAGTCGCTGTCTCTAGCTCTGTACTCTATCTGTGTCTATCTCCAACTCTAGATATTTAGGCACAATAGAGAATACGGTAGGTAGTGTCTACGAAGGTTTGATCCGGGGCCGCATATGCTCAGATTTATCCGTCTGATTGCTTTTCTTCGTGTTTGCACTCACTGTTTCTGGTTCGATGGTACTCTTAACATATTCTTGCGCAAGGCGGGATCGGAAATGCTCTACCGCTTGGGTGTCCATCCCTGCTCCGACAGAAAGCGATTGGTGCGCATATTGACCCGCGTGCTCGGTTCGGTTTTTACGGGAGATCAACGGTAGGGATGTCAGAAAATTAAACGAACGTAATCTAACCGATAGACCCCACCAGTTTACACACACCACCGAATACTCCTTGCAGACACCATCACCGTTATCAATCATTTTTATCATTCAACTCTGACATAATCTTGCTCTCTTCAGAACTTGTTTTCCTTCAACTATCGCAATATGATGGCACGCGGAGGATTAACTATTAACAGACGATTACTTTGAACATATCTTTCATAAGGGGATATCCTCTCCCGGCGAAGGGTCATCTATCGACGAACGCTTACTTTAGCCTATCTTTTCAACAGCGACATCCGCCCTACGCAGATGATTAACCGTTCTTCATGACCTTATCTCACGATCCAGTGCCCTCCCCTCTCCCAACTCTGACGCCGGTTTGCTCTTTCAACCTCCTCAACTTCAAAAGGTTCAGTTTATCCCAGTTCATAACAGAGAGAAAGGGGAAGCTTTGGAGGACATTGGCTAACTCACCCATGGATAGGTTGTGTTCTGTCGCCTATCACGAACACCACATCACCGCCAGCCCCAGCCCAAATGTTCTGACCACCGACTATCTCGAGAAGCCGACATTACTGTCGACGCGATGCTCGGATGTACACTACCGAATTCACACCCACTATTTACTACCTCTAGGAGAGAAGTACCCACGTAGCCTCTCTTGCACAAAGTCGTGCTAATGAAGTACAAAGACAAGCTGCAATATTGTCTGTAGACTCTGATAGTCCCCATCCTCCTCGCGTAAGTATTAGCCAGTACCTACGCTTCACTAGCACAACTGTGTCATCTCTCTTCTTCCTCTTGACGATACTCATCCCATTACCACCGTGCAACAACCACAATCTGAACGCGCACCTACTGGAATGAGAATGCCGTTGTTTCAATAAGCCGGGGAAGCGCTGTGCTACCGGTTCATAGGTACCCATTCGCTTGCCGCCCGCAATACTTGTTGTAATAGTGAAGGGGAGAACCGTATGAATAGACTTAGATACTGAGAAGAGAGAAGGAGAAAGACTCGAGTTATATAGGAGAGAAAAGTGTGCCTCATCAGACCCGCTTACGGTCACCTCGCGTCAGGTCTATATATACATGCAATAATACTACTAAGTCTATATCCTACACCTATCATTTTACCACGGCATATCTACCCTACGCGAAGGACTAACTGTATCGATGCTTACTCTTGCCCTATATTTCTACATATAAGGGGACATCCGCTCTATACGCAGTTAACCCGAACGTACACACCACCCATAATCGGACCGCACACCAATAACCCCAGAATGGCATCAAGTGTGGCCGCGATAGCGGAGTAGCATCATAGTCGATGCGATGGCAAGGTCACCCGTTCACCCGCACGACGGCCGGGGCAGAGCATACTTCTAGTAAGCTTCGTACTCCCGCCAGACCAAGGCGGCAGCATCACCGCCAACAATTTCCCGTGATATTAAGATGCAGACTACCCAGGTGAGACGGTTGAGCTCGTGTGGAATGGCGAGGCGGATGAGACATGGATGGAGTACATACGATACTATGATTTGGTGACGAAGAAGGACGTCAAAGGTAATGCGGGCATCCTGCGGTAACAACAGTACACAGCAGCACTGGAGAACATGTGGGCGTTCTGCCCCACTACGGCCGAGAATAGGCTAGTGAGAATGAAGGATTGAGGGAGGAAAACAGGAGAATGTTAGGTTGATCACTGAGCTTCTTGCAGCACGGTGTGCATCCCGAATGGAGACGGATGCTCTGCAGTCTTTGTAGGATTAGGTAAACAAGATATAGCGCCGTGTATGTGCCATTGAAGTAGTTTGTGGCATGCTGGAAATCATCACTCGGTCACCATATCATCACTCGCATCATAGGCTCTCACTAGAAGGTTCGGGCACCGAGTATGGAAGTGTGCGATACTACTGAAGTTCTTGATCTATCTAGGCGAAGTACTTATGGCTTATATATAATGAGAGTTGGAGATCCCGTTGGTCTCCGAAGGCTGCCGGGAGTGGCGATCGGTGTGGAGATCGGAGGTGACGTACGTATAATATAAGATCTGAGATGTGCTACGGACCTGATACAAATTCAACTTATCGGAGCCTTATTGTAAGGCACACAAGTCTCCTGTATATATCTCGAGTTCTTCCCCGTCTCTCTTTTCTGTATGATAGCGATAGTATGTAACCACGGTTCTCGCCATATCGCAACACAGTGGGCAAGTGCTGGCAAGAGTGAGAAATCGTGTAGGTTTGTACCAGTGACTCCGAGAGACCTATCTAGACCTTGTTCTCAGCCTCATAGCAGCACCCAGAGTCCTACATTCTAATACTTCCTAAGGCAACAAACCATGATCCAGCGCAGGGTGAGGTCTTGCCCGAACAGGGCGGATATTGACACGTCTGTACAGCGACCCGAAACGACTCCCAACCATCAAAGAGAAATGGGGTGTGAAAGAGGTCAATGCTTACTTCAATGACCTCCGGGGGCGTTATACTGCTACGAGACCCAACTGCGACGTAATATCTTACACTATCGGTATATCTAATGTGGGACAAACTCTAGGGGCAGTTAAAGGATATTGTGGCTCTTGATGTTATATTCAACCTCGGAAAAGAATGACGTCCTTTAGCTATCACCACGATGGGTCATGTGATCACTTTCAACGAAGAATCCCGATGGATTCTTCTTAACCTGCATGTACTGATGACAGCCACTCAGCTCTTGGACGCTTATGCGGAGAAGGTTGGACCGAACTCGATGGCCTTCAGCTCATGGATTTAGTACCCCAGTCTATGCAACGATTAGGTGTTGCCACCACCCTAAAATGTTGTACGTATGACGTTCTTGGCCGAGATAGATACGACCGCCTGAGACGTCTGCGATGTACGGTCGATATGCGAACCAGAACTGTTGCAGCTACCCTACTTGCGTACAATGAATGTGCATCCCATTGGTATTGGCTTGGAGTCGCCCAGAAGCGAATCGGGAGACGACAGATGGTGGTGGACAAGAGAGTGCATCGCGAGAGATGAATACCGCCTAAATGGCGGAAGAATGGCGGAGAACGGGAGGATAAGAAAGAGAGGATGTTGGGAACGCCTAGAAGGTGCTGCTGAGCGCACTGCATCTTCGGACAGGGATGGAAATAGTCTGTCTCGTCCATCCGAAGGCGTGGCTTATTCCGCACTACCATTTATAGGGTAGAGATATCTAGTACTACTACTCGTCAAATCAGAAAGTAATCGGTTGCGTGTTTACCCCTAACCCTAGCGGAGCATATGCTTAGTGCTGTAGCGGCCGGTGTGACCATGTCAAAAGGCACTGTATTTACTTCAATTCTATTCGCAACAAGACAAGCATAGGGTCAAATGAAAGCAGAAGAGCCAGAGATTTAAATAGTGAGAGATAGGGCGACCAATGGGCGCGGAAACCACATGAAATCTAAGCGCCAATATGGGTTAGGGTTAAACACGTGACCGATTACTTTCTGATCCGACGAGTACTGTACTAGCCGATGAGGTTGGGACGGCAGCAATCAGAAGTGAGTGTCTCAAAAAGATTTTATTACAGATTTGCCTCGGTTTGGACCATCCTGTAATTGAGAAAAAGTGGCCCAACCTTATCCGCTGCTACAGTATTTGCCCTAGCGATAATATAAACTTTGGACAGAGAATATAGTGAACCTCTAGTCAGCCGAGTGATCTCACCATGATCGAGTGACTTATAATGATGGAGTGATCGACGCATTACTCCACCATAATAGTTAGCCGCAACAGGGTGTTGAGAGCAATAGAGAAGAAGAAAGAAGCCGAATTGTCTACAGAACAAAAAGAGAGAAAGCGGCAGGGCTATATAGAGAGAAAAGACCATACTCGGCTTCGCGGAGTGTCACCGCCGGAGCCCGAAGCCGAGTACCAGTGCCGAGACTAGGCTTCCTCCTCGGCATGGATGCATGCGAGGCCGATGTGGGCAGGCGGGGCCAATGGGGGCCGCAGGTTACAGGCCTCATGCCCGAGTCCACCAGCACCGAAGACTAAGGAAGCCACCGGGCCAAATCCCTAGTCAACACAGGGCTACTACAGTTGTCCTTGAGGCGGTGCGGGTGGATTGTTTTCACCCCAGCCTCTGGAGACAAGGGATATGATTGAGACGGATAAAGTGATTCAAGCGGGCAGAAATTAAAGTCATAAAAGTAAAAATATCAACCAGCTTTACTCTGACAATGATAATTCTAACATACTTCACTTTCAATCTACTCGTGTTTCACCCACCCAATTATTTAGACCTTCGGATATTCACTTTACAATCGCAGAGCTAGCTATAAACTTCCCAGCCCGGAACTCATGAACTTCTCGGAAAGCCAAGACTCGACATCGCAGTCATATTTAATTCACTACCGCCGGCCATGTTGAGACCCAGTAGGAAGGAAGTCCACTGTCACTTAGATATCAGCCAACTCCAGTACTTGCTTAGGATAGTTCATTGTTTATTCTTAGGCATGTATGACATTATCTTAGATACGTTAGAGGAGGTGGTCTTGCATAATGTTAACTATAAGATGAATAAGATGTGGCTAAGCGGTGATGACGGTGGTAGCCAGTTTAAGTACACAATAGACGAGCTGCAGAAGGAAGAAGGAATAGAGCAAGGTTAGGGGTTTAGATATCCCTAAACTAGAAACTATGACGAGTAGTGTGCTGGCCAACCACCCCACTCATATCCGATAAGTCTGTGTATTTGGCCCGATCAAGATACAATATATATGTGTCATGCAATTGTTCGCTCTTTGATCTCCCGAGCTCGGAATCACGAATACTTCAAAGGGCATAGAGTAACTCCAAAAATCGCTAAAAATCGCGTATTCTCAACAATCATTAAATGGTTATTATAGATGTCGTAATTCTATCATTTATGTACGTTCTCCTTTAGCATTCCCTCATTTACCACTTCCTCTATCTTCAGAAACTGACATGTTACACAGGTAAGCAACCATCACATTTTACACATCTGCCGGCGTCATGGCAACCGAGTTCATCCACTACTTCTATTGGAGCCTGAGTGCTGCATACAAGAATGCCAATAGGAATATCCTTCCACCCTCCTATCTCCTAAGAGAGCATCATTTTCCTTTCAAAGTAATTGGTCCGTAACTTTTGCCGCAGCTATCCTCCGCTGCGGTCGCTCTCGCACTCTCCGCCATGTCGAGGCCACCATGTTGGGGATCAAACTGCCCCCACACCACTTTCCAACAATCGGGCTGAGCTGAAAGTAATCGTCGTAGTTCTTCCGAGATGTTCCTTTATTCTGCGTACAGCTGCAGCTGAAGTTAGCTGCGGCTCAATCGCTTGTGCATATGTATGTGCATGAGGCAATTCTGCAAGCCAGTTGTTCTGTTGCGAGCTGCTCCGTTGTTGGAGGCTGTGTTTTGTTGGTGCCAAAAGCTATCTCTGTTATCCACTCCATCTTTCCTAGAGGCCCAATATTTCAGCGTTTTGCATCTACAATTTGTCTATTACGTTCATTTGCATTTAATTCTCTGGTTCTGCTGCAATAACAAAGACCAATCAACAAAGAGCTACTATCAACACAGAAGGATCATTTTTCGGTAATACAGTTTCTCTCTACCTAATGCCCTTGCGTAGCGTAAAGTTGGCGCTGACGTAAAATAGGATCACCAGGCTACCATATCTCTACTTTCTTATTCGCAACCTGCTAATCATCTGCACTTCACCCTCTACACACCATGTTTTCGACGCATAATTCCGCCCTGGTATCATATTCCAATGGAATGTTTACCCGCTACTCCGCCACCTCAACGAATCACACCGACGGTGAACCTCACGACGATCTTATTGAATTGCTATCAATTGTCCAAAAATACAACGTCGATTTCCTCCCCATTACATGGCAGCCAGCTCTTGGAAATATAGGCAAGGGTGGTTCTGGGACGATAAGCCAGTCTACATTCAGCACCGAGATGCCCCTAGCATTCAAGCGGTATCACGAAGATGCAGAGTTAGACAACTTTTTACCTTTGATATCAGAGGTACTAATTTTGAGTCAACCCCCTATTCAAAGTCACCCAAATATAGTCAATCTAGAGGGAATTTGTTGGGAAATCAAGCCTAGGACGGGAAAAGCAGTCCCGGTACTGGTCTTCGAGAAAGCCGCATGGGACCTCCATCAATTCATGAACGTGCAAGAGGGAATGAACATGTCGATCGACGGTCGCCTTAAAATCTGCGCCGACATAGGAAGTGCTATCATGGCTTTGCATGCACACGGTTTGTTAAACTATGGGGTCTTTGCCTTGCACGTATGAGATCTAACAAGGTCCCAGATGTGATTCATGGCGATATCAAGCCACAGAACGTGCTGGTCTTTAAGGATGCTACAGGCAAGACTACAGTAAGGATGGCCGACTTCGGGTATTCCACTCTTGCAGCGGGTGAATCAGGAAGGGTTCTCCTGCCGAAGTCTAGGCCGTGGAATGCTCCCGAACATCATTTTGGTGAGTTCGGCATATCTGAAGCCAAAACAACCGACGTGTACTCCTTTGGTATGCTGTGTCTTTGGCTTCTGTTTGAGAAATTGCATATTCCGCGCGGTCAGAGGGACACTGCGACTGAATTTATTCCATTCGACGCATCTACCGGGTCCCGCTCATCACTTGAGCAGCTCAAAGATAATGGTAAACTTGAGCATATTGCCTATCAACTCATTGACTTAATACCACTTGCAAGCTTGAGCGCGGAGCATAGGATACATCTGAAACAGTTTTTCAGTTTTACTATTCCACTTAACCCCCAAAGACGGACGTCTAATGTGGGAAGATTAGTGCGTCTCTTAGGTCAAGAACAGTGAGTCGTACTTAACATTAAACTGAAACTACCAGTCGGACCTTCACTAAGACGGTTAGAACTGAATTGCAACTCTCTACCACAAGAGCGTTAGAGGAAACGAGAGCGTGCTTAACGCACGTAGATTTCCGGGTAGGCATCAGAGTTGATATATTTCACATTTGTCTAATAACTTAGCTGAGTACGATTATTCAAGATTGCAGAAAACCTCATCGACTTCGTCCAAGCCGATTATCGTGTGCGAATGCAAATTAGGGACAGCCTCGAAAATCATTACTTCAAGAATCAAAATCAGCCTTGTGCTACCCAAATAGCATTCCAAGTTGCGTTTTGTCATTCCATTGGATTTGGAGTCGAGTCAAATGACACTCAATGTCATATCTGGCTAGAAAGGAGTAACAAACAACCAGTCGATTTGGAGATTGAAAAAAAAACAGTACGGCTTCCGAGTGGGAAGGAGGATAAAATGTTAAGGCTCCGCCTCCGAGGAGTTGTTATGCACAACCTTATTCACGAATATCGAAAATGGGGATTGAACCTAGAGGAAGTCCTGAACGTATACGAAAGAGAGGCTGGTGATATGGCACGAGCGTTTGGAGAGCTCCATTTCATATCATTGACCTTATACAGAACCATTGGAGATCTTTTAGACGAATTAGGCCACTTTGCAAAATCAGATACACTGCGGATGCGGATCAAAGACCAAATAGATAAAACAGACGGAGTTGCTCATCCATTTTACCTTTCTTCAATTGTTGAACTCGCTAAATGGCACGATAGGATGGGAAAATGGACGGAGGTACAGTCATTGTATGAAGAGATACTAAAACATTGGGAAAGCGATCACAAAGTCCCGAGTTTTGTGATAGAACCACTCAAAAACAACCTCGCCTTGACATACGATAAGCAGGGGCGATCCAAACAGGCCGAGGAGCTACTGGTGCAGGTAATGGAGTCAACAAAGAGGATACGGGGTGAAAACCATCCGGACACCTTGTTCAGTATGGCCAACCTCGCCTCGATATACATGAACCTGGGGCGATGGAATGAGGCCGAGGAGCTGTTAGTGCATGTGATGGAGACGATGATACGGGTCCTAGGCCAAGAGCATCCAGACACCTTAGCCATCATGGATAAAGTAGCATTCATATATAACAGCCAAGGACAATGGAAGGAAGCTGAGGAGCTGCGGGTGAAAGCGCTGGAGACGACGAAGCGGGTGCTAGGCCAAGAGCATCCAGATACCTTAACCACCATGAATAATCTAGCGTTCACATATAACAGCCAGGGACGATGGAAGGAGGCTGAGGAGCTGCAGGTTCAGGTAATGGCGACGAGAAAGCTGGTACAGGGCAAAGAGCATCCAGATACCTTGGACGCTATGAGCAATCTCGCATCAACATACGAAGACCAGGGACGATCGAAGGAGGCTGAGAAACTTGAGGTGGAGGTCATTGAGACGAGTAAGATGGTACTAGGTGAAGAGCATCCAAATACCTTGACCAGCATAAATAAACTCGCTTTGATATACCATAGCTTGGGGCGGTTGAAGGAGGCCGAGGTGATGCTGGTGCAAGTCACGGAGACAAGCAAGAGGGTACTCGGCCAAGAGCATCCGGATACTTTAACCAACATGGGCAACCTCGCGTTGATATTTTTGGACCAGAGACGGTGGAAGGAGGCAGAGGAGATAGAGGTACAGGTCATGGAGACACAAAAGATTGTACTCGGCCAAGAGCATTCAGACACCTTGACCAGCATGAGTAACCTGGCATCGACATTATGGAACCAGGGGAAATCGAACGAGGCTCAACAGCTAGAGGTGCAGGTCATGGAGACCAGAAAGAGAGTATTTGGTCAAGAGCATCCAGATACGTTGTCCAGCATGGCAAACTTTGCGTCGACATTTAAGGAACAGGGACGATTGAAGGAGGCTGAAGAGTTGGAGGTGCAAGTTGTGGAAATGAAAAAGAGGGTACTTGGTCAAGAGCATCCAGATACTTTGATCAGCATGGCCAACTTCGCGTTGACATTTAAGAACCAAGGGCGATTGAAGGAGACAGAGGAACTTCAAGTGCGGGTCATGCAGACGAGAAAGCGCGTCCTAGGCCCAGAGCACCCAGATACCTTGACCAGCATGGGCAATCTCGCATGGACACTCAAGAACCAAGGACGATCAACGGAGGCTGAGGTGCTAGAAGTGCAGGTCATGGAGACGAGAAGAAAGGTGCTTGGCCAAGAGCATCCTCATACCCTCATTAGCATGATCGAGCTCGCATCTACATTTTCAGCCCAGAAACGATCGCAGGAGGCTGAGGTACTGGAAGTGCATGTCATGGTGACGAGAAAAAGGGTGCTTGGCCAAGAGCACCCAGATACCTTGACTAGCATGAGTAATCTTGCATCAACATTTCGAGACCAGGACCGTTTGAAGGAGGCAGAGGAGCTGGAGGTGCAGGTATTGGAGACAAGAAGGAGTGTACTAGGCCAAGAGCATCCGGATACTGTAACCAGCATGAGTAACCTCGCATTGATGTTTTGGGATCACGGGCGATTGGAAGAGGCTGAAGAGTTGGAGGTCCAGGTCGTGGAGATGAGAAAGAGGGTACTCGGCCAAGACCACCCAGATACCTTGACCAGCATGAGCAATCTTGCATCAACTTTTCGTGACCAGGAGCGATTGAAAGAGGCTGAGGAACTGTTTGTGCCGGTTATGGAGATGAGAAAGAAGGTACTCGGCCAAGACCATCCAGATACTTTGATCAGCATGATCAACGTCGCATCGACATATCAAGACCAGGAGCGATCGAAAGAGGCCGAGTCACTGCAGGTGCAGGTCGTGGAGATGAGCAAGAGGATTCTCGGCGATGAGCACCCCGATACCATAACTAGCATGAGTAACCTGGCATCGACATATTGGGACCAGGAGCGATTGGCGGAGGCTGAGGAGCTGGAAGTACAGGTCATGGAGATACGAAAGGCTGTACTCGGCCAAGAACATCCAGACACCATGACCAGCATGAATAAACTTATGTCGATGTACATAGACAATGGACGGTGGAAAGAGGCCAAAGAAATACGGATACAAACAGGCAATAGAGTTCAGACAGCATTGGACAAGGACGGCGATCTCGGGACAGATGAAGAAACACTCCTGCTTGTACTTGCAATGTCCCCAGAAATGGACGACGCCAATGATGCAGATGACGAAAGGGTTCGACGGGCGCTAGCAACGGCAATAGAAGTGGATGAGGATATGGAGACAAATGAGGAACAGCTTCAACATGTACTGGCTATATTGATGGAGGCTGAGAAGGACGATGATGAAATTCGTTGCTCTAAAAGAGAGGGTTTGCCTGAAGCAACGGGTACGCTGGTTTTTTTCATGACTGGCATTTATTGATAGATTGCTAATATTTTCCAGATTGCAAAACTTCAGCATCGAAGCGCCTAAGGCGCGAAGAAACACTATCTCCGAATTCCTCTGAGGACCTGAGGAGTGTGGTTAACTCTATCGGGGGACCGGCACCAGGGAATGCGGTTCCGTAGCTCAATGCTCAGCTAATGATGAAACAGAGGTGTGGATACGGATGAAAGATTTCGCAATGCTCAAAATATTATGGGAATTGTTGGAGGACATTGCAAGCGTTCTGGACAATTGAGAGGGAAATTTTAGGTATTCGTGTGGGCGTTGATATATATTTGATGACCTTTGACGAAATAGTGGTGGAGTGATTTGACAATAAGATTTGTATGGCTTTCGGCTCGAGACATCCGCAGCTAGCGATCCTCAGTCCTCCATAAGATCGGATGTGTCGAGCTTTCTTCAAGTTTCGTGTCGTGTGCGACGTATACACCTAAACTTGGTTTGTAAATGGTTCCCAATTCAACTTCAGCAACCGTGGATACAGTTCACGTTCCCATATATGGTGTGTATAACACTGAACACCGGTTTCCCGTACGATTGGTTTGATTCCAGGCCAATTCCTAGTCCCATCATTCTGCCACTTGGATCACGGAGTCATCACTCGGCCATTGGCGTGACTCAGGTGTTGCATATATGGTCTATCTCCCTGGCGCATGGCTTCAGTTGGGCTGATGCATAATCTCTCTGAGATGATGGTCATTCCAGACTCAGCTGGAGATTCCAGCTGAATGCGCACGCATTTGTACAAGACATACTCCGAATACCGTATATATAAGATCACGAATGTACCTGTACTTGAGAATACAAGCTTCTCGCAATCAGTACATTTCAACATTAGGTGTTACAGATGTACATGATGTTAGAGATCTGATACACGGCCACTGCTGCTGCAGGGGCTGATGTCTCGTCCATATATCTTGAGTCTTTCTCCTTCTCTCTTCTCTGTACCATAGTCAATGCACACGGTTCTCCCCAACATCCATATCGTAAAATCAGGACTGTCACTCGCATTATCACCCTCACTGTCACCTCAAGAATTTTGCAGTAGCTGGGAGCTGCCAGATAGATTTTATTCTTTATAAACTGTCTCAACTACCTATCTCTTATAGTATTCTGTATACCCTTTTATTTGTGAGGATATAGATAGTAGGAAAGAGTCTTCGATTAGTGAATCGGTATCTTAACATGCATTCTCATCTGGACTCTCTATTCTGCAGTAAATACAGTGTCTACTGTCTGCCCGCCACTAGCTGGGGACCCAAAATTGGTTAGTAAGACCATTCTAGTAGACTGCCACCTGATATATTGTTGGAACGACTCTAGCTATAGAGCATCTACGATGGTAAAGAAGCGATATTAAAAGTGATATCATACACATATAGGAGTCCGACTAGGGTGTTTCTGATAGATTGTAGCGGTGCTTAGCTATGAACCATCTAACTGGGGGACGATATCTAGCGGTTCTATCTGTTACGAAGGTATGGGCACCTACTTGAACTTCTTTTCAAGGTTATCATCAATACACATCAGCATTTAATTTACAGGTTCAGCACAAACACGGAGGAATTCAACGGCATACGTGTATGTCTGCAGCGCCTAAGTGGCAATTGAAGCAGCTACAGGGCTATTACAGCCTCTGTCGGTGAGGTGAATCTCCAATCACATGTTCATGGCAATATCACTCGATAATGCTTACATCACTCGGCGAACCAAAAGGCCCTCTTTTGCGGTATGGGGAGAACCGTGTGCATAGACTAAGGTACAGAAGGAGAAAATACTGGAGATATATACAGAGAACCTTGGGAAAAAACTTCGGGTATGCCTTTGTCACTCTGCCACTTTTGCCACTTTTTTGCTACTCGCCACCAGATACCCCATCAGGTTGCTCGTCCAAAGTTTATAATACCTATGGCAAATAGTTTAAAAGCTCTCTGCCGCATAGATAATGGTCGAGGATAGGGAGAGCCTTCGGACGGACGAGACGGACCTTTTCTATCCGTGACCTGACAAAGTGTGGGCAGAAAATTCTCCTTTGGGCAGGGGTGGTTGTGTCATGGAGTCAGTATTCTTGGGCAGATTCGGTACTACTGATACTTTCTGTCGTCTGCATTTGGTACTTAGTAGAGTAATATGAACAGTGGCCGTTTCCAATGAACAACTCAGCACTGCAGTCTGCAGAAATCTACAGACAGATTAAATCGCTAGCAGTAGATTAATAGACCGGCCAGATGCGATTTACCAAGCGGCTGTTCGAATAGACTCAGGCTGACCCACTCGCCATCAGATCTGGCCGGCCTAGTGAGGAACACTGCAAGTATTCAATATAGATCCTAGTGGGGATGCTTCAGTTGGAAACTATACATGGTCAAAATATCCATAAAATCTCCGATTATCAAGACCGAACGTCCTTAGTCGGTATTGAAGACCGAAGGGAAATGAGCGATAATTAGCCCAACCGGCAACAGGAGTCAATGGCCAGGCAGGACGGTTCTATAGCACACAGGAAGAATCTATTAAGAAACCGATGCAGCGTTAATCAAGTTTGAACTGCATTCGATAGTACGCCTCAGCATATAGCATCACTTGGGGATTTCTTGAAGTGGTGGTGAGGGTGAATCTGGATGATAGAGGGGGAGATAGTCCGGAGACGCGCCGCGTTGATACCGCTCAATGGCTTGTAGAATACGATATACCCGCAGAAAATAGCTCTAACATATATTGCAGCAACCGGTTATGACAAGCGTGAAGAGATCATGGTTGCTAGTCCATACCGCATGTTTCACCTGCCACGACCAGGACGCTCCTCCACGACACTCATGACCACTAGCAACATCTAACCTAGATGTTTCTCATGTGAATAGAGACTGTACCGTCACACTAAGATCCTACCCTTCAGTTAACGCCAACCCACCAGTCTAAAGATGCCTCGACGTCACCTCACCGGGGAAGGCGTACACTCTTACTCCTGGCGAACGAGAACAACCGTCTGCGTTCCACCCAGGGTTGTGTCATCTCTGCTGGAAGAGCATGAGCTATAGTAGCTCGATGCGTACCCGTTATTGGAGTCGAGGACCTGCTGTACTGCGTCGCGCGAAGACTTGACGTAGCGGACGGCGAAGTAGAGAATGCCGGAGAAGAAAATGCCGAGGGCCAGAATTAGAATGGCGATGGCAATGTTGGGGAGCATTGTTGCAGTCTGGGTGGAGGGGAGATGGGTGTTGACGGAAGGAAGGGAGATGTATGGCAAGATTGGCGGAGATTTTTGAGATATGGTATTGGTGTTGGGGAGAAGTTGGTTGGGGAAGGCAGGTTTCTTGTGTGTGTAAAGATCGGGAGAGGTAAAATGCTCACAACAGGAAGTACATGTATTTGGGGGGGGTTAACCGCTTCGGGTTTGCCGTGCTCGTTCTCCCAATTCTAACGGAAAATCACTCGCTCCGCATCCAAAATTCCGGGGTGCCTTCGGACTAGTACCCTCATACCACCCCAAAGACTTTAGGTTCTCGGCAACCGACTGGTACCTGAAGTCCCGCAGTCCTACATTTCAAGGACGACTCTCACCGGGACGGGACGGGCATCGTCGACCATTGTTCTATGCTGGCACTAACACAACAGAACTTTAGTCAAATCGGCACGGTTCGGGAATGTTATCGTCGCTCAAAGCTTAATACAGTTCGAGGGAGAGAATCAGGCCATGAATCGACTAACCAAATGATTCACATGTCAACTGTGCGTGACGTGAGCCGCATGACCAACTTGTTTGAACAGGAGCGCAGGCCGTTTTGCATATTCCAATCGACATTCATATCGTAGTTGTTTGCTGTCACTGCTTAAACCAACCTCCCCCAACAACCCAACCCCTCCACACCACCATACGACGATGTCACCCTCTACCCAAACAACCAACCGGCATTGTCTTATCTCCGATATTCTCCTGTCCGCCTGCGAGATTATCCCCCTCGGGATCTCCGTCGCTAAAAGCGGTTGTAACCACGGGCCATGCTCGATCCCCGCCATCTCCGTACCTCCCAACTTCGCCAATTAAGAGGCTCACCGCCGTCCAACCGCGTCACTGGGTCGCCCATCACGCAATCGTAACCGCCGCGGACAAACCCGTAGGTAGCGCCATTGACAGCACCTGCTACTTGATCCTCTCCTACCAGACATCAATGTAGAAGAACTGAGCGCCCCATAGATTCCGCTCGACTGGTATCAACTGGGAACCTACAAGCAATAGCGCATCAATATCCCGCTCGTGGCAATGAGCTTCTCCTGCCTGCGGAGTTGGGAAACCCTCAGCTGCACATGGTGAAAGAACAACCGCTACTCGTGGATTGCAATGGAACAAAAAGTCTGACTCTAGCACGTACCAAGAAAGTATACGTACCGTGTGCCCTATTCGTAACTTGAGACCCAGCTGACAGTGTGATGAGCGGAACAGCATAGCCATAGATCTTGCTAGCTAACTGCCAACTCGCGCGCCTGCGGATTTATGAAAGTAACATCGCGAGACACCTCCGCTATCATGAATATGCGATCGATTTATGGCAATGTTGGAGAGGGATCATTGGTGCACACAGTTGGGCACACGGCACTGCTGCAAAATTTGCCGCCGATGATGACTGTCTGAGGAGCGGGTGTGTTGTTTTCTTTGGCGTTATGGGTGAAGCTGTTGTACATCTTGGCTTCGGTTTTGGGCATTGAGTTCTTTTGGTCGGGGGTATCTGTTCCTTTCGGGACGTCTTCTGTGCTCTTAGATCTGTATGTCCTTTGGTGCGGGTTCTTGTACAATTCAAAACTCACTGCTGTATTATATCATCCGGATATCCCCGCCGAATGTTTCCTGTTATTGATCGCAGCCGGTACCACTGACCCAGAGTTCCTTCCATCCACTATTACCACCGTCACCAATAGTCATCTTGTCCTGTACCCCTACCGAATCCCTATACCATGTTATTCGTCACTACCATCCCCGACATCCCCATCGGCATTGTATGTTTGTTAATCAGAGCAACTTCCGAAACAGCCTATTACTGACAACCACCAATATCAACCACATGAGATGTAGAGTACGGGTGGGCACTTAGCTCATTTACCATCACCACGCTCATCAACGGCCGACAGGCGCAGCATTTTGCGATGGTGTCATAAGCGGGCTTTGATATTGGTGTGGACAGGGCTTCGAGCTTCTTGCTCATCACGGCCTACTCAATTCGGGCTTACTCCAACGCTCACCAAGAATGCCCTCAAATGCGAACACTACAGAATGGCTGGCCGTACGACTCACATGGAAGCGGAATCGATATGTACCCATTTCGCATACTCCTATGGAGTTTACACCCCCCGTGTTTCGCGCTCAAGCTCTCACCATCTCGCAACGTGCTGAGCGGACAGCGCGAACCATTTGTTGACTGCAAGCCGAGTCAGGTTGTTCTGCCAAAATTTGCAATCACAGTGCCAATCAGATACTCCTGCAAGGCCTACAAAACTGGCATCATATTCCCAAGATCTGATGTCGTTGGCCTGCAGCAATATGAGTTGACGCTTCCTACTCTCCCCGATGCTTCGTCTGGCTGTAAATGCTACCGTGAACTGCTCTTCCGACTACAAGCCGGGTCGGTCACCAGAAGTCTAGGCTATCTACCGGTCACTCGGCCAAGATGGTTTCGGAGGTTCCCTCGCATATCCGAATAACAATGGTAACGATGACTATGACTATGACGAGGATTATACACCACTCGAAGTTAGTATACTATCCGCTCCTTGTATCCCCTGTATGGCAGCAGAGATCGAAGGCACGCTCTCTTGGTCGCTCAGCAGAAGAGCGAAATAGTTATATCATAGATCGAGCACATCATGCACAATAAAAAAAAAGATTAGTGAAGTCATTCTTGCTTCACCGGAGTTGCTGTTTTCTGGGGAATACTAGGTTTTGGATTGGGTTTAGGGGCGTGCACTGTTTTAGTTTGCTTCTGCGGTTCTCATTTGGAGTTCTCCTTTCCGCGTGGGTTTTTACAGGTTGAACAAATAGAAGCAGCGTGGAGGTCAGAGTAACCTCCCACTAAACTGCGACCTTGAGTGTGGAGATGCAGGTAAATAAATAACTGTACTGGGACAGTGGCGGAGGTAACATCTGACGGGCAAGAACTGGTTTCCCGATTTTTCGGCTTTGTATTACGGACCAACCAATAAGCTGATTGGAGGAATGATTTAATTCCTGTGGCATGCTTTAGGGTATACAACATATCCTTTTGATCTATTAACCGATGTTTTTTGGTCTTGCCGTAAATGATGTCCTAACACAGACCTACCAGCGCTGTTCGACAGTACTTCCTACCTTAAAAATCCACTGTGAAAGACCGCAGTTATGTATGCGTTTAAATCCGGCCGGTCTACAGACGGTTGCAGATGTCGACAGCCTACTTTCCACGCAGAGCATAGGGCTGTTGGTTAGTTAATGAACCAGGAGGTGAATGATATATGGTCAGCCGGTTGTGGTACTTAGACAGCGATATATAACGGCTAAGGTAGAGATATCTAACCGGTGTGCTCGAAATGCAGCCGCTTCTGTTCGCCTCCGGCAAGCGCTTGCGAGCGACGAGAAATCTGGGAACGAGAGCATCTAACCAGCTGGCTAGTACAAATTAATGCACATATACAACGATTCATTAGCTCGGGATAGTATATTCTATAATGCCGGACAAGATGTTCTCAAATCGATGAATGTTCGCAAATTTATACCAAACACAGTTCTCCCCTAAGCGCATAATTTCAACAAATCACTTAACTTTCAAGTATAAATAAAGCTTTGTAGTTGATGGGAAATCCGGTGCCAATTGTATCTGTATCGAGTGAGATATGATAGACCATCTAATCTAATCGATCGGCACACTAACCACGGAGCCTCATCGGTGTTAGAATAAGCTCGCGTAACTCTCTACCTTCACCTCAACCACCACCACCTTGTCTTTTTCAAACGAGCCGACCTACTTAGCACACCGTCCGATCGATAGTTACTCGCAACATGATGAACTGGCATCATCTCGATACGCATTATCTTCCGACACCTCCGAGTACATCGCCGGCGAAATCGCTTGTACCCACTTAGCCATCTCACACCCCTCCACCGCTTTCCCGCCGTCGCCAACATGCAGCGCCTAACAGATCCCAGTGCGAGACTCTACTGTACAGGGCACTACTTGGCTAAATTCCCAAGAACGGGTGTTGCACTGCTAGATTGACCTCGAAATCTTTCACATCTTCCACTTCTACAACCTCTGGGAGGTAACGATGTTTTCGGCGATCGTGATTTAGAAAATGGTTAATTGCGGAATCGGATGAAGATGGGACTGTGCAGGGCGGATTGCGCATAAGTTTTTGCAGGTAATATCGGATTTTGGTATTCCTAATTCCTCCTATCTTACTATGCATTCAACTGATGGTACGGCAGAACTCGGCGACTTAGAGTATGGTTGGAACGACCCACCTTATCACCAACCTCGCCTTGAAGAAGACAAATCCATGCTCAATTTTTCGACAACTCACAAATGTATGGCCATAACAATACTTGTACTAGCCTGCATTACCGAGTGGATATACTTCCTACGCTGCTCGCCTGGACGAGTGCGCCCGGTGATTGTCGCTATCTTTAACGATAACAAGAATGGCACAGCCTTCAGCGACCGATATTCAGGCTTTCTTGAGCTGTAGTGATACGACCCTACGGGCCGTTCTGTTTACCGGCAGAGTTGTATGATCACCCCCGAGCTGCCGCTGGCATATTTTGTACTGATGGTTGTAGGATATATTCCCACGTACAGGAGGGACCCGGATTCAATGTGAGAATATCTACGGTAATGCCTATGAAGCGCTATCTCTTGATCAACACTCGTTTCTGATCGAGCTGAAGTGGTTAGTGAGGAATATGAAGAACCACTACAAGGAGCAAGCCAGAAACGAGCTGGATTCGATCGAAATGAGGGCTTGTCGCAGGGAGGGTAATGTGGGCAATAGTTATGACGCATAGAATTCATTGTGGAGAGGTTCTCTTGTATGCTTCTATTAGTGTTCACATGCTCTTTTCAATATCAGATTGATTACATTTGAAGTACTTAATTGAGGAAAGCATCACGTACACCAATCGAAGGTGCCCCCGAAGCCCACAACAAAGCCTAAGATGGGGTGTACACACCTGTATCATATCTGTCATTATGCAGAATAACCGCCCTGGAGGACCGTATTTTGTAGCTAATCCTCAGTACTTGGCGAATTCCTCCAAAAGTACAGTTGATTTTTCACCGCTCGGATGTCCGAGCCGTTCGCTGGTTGAGCAGGAAGGCGTGGGCTGGAAATGTGTGGTGATGTTGTATTGATGTGTAATGACACGTATTGAGTAGTCATATCAGGGTTGACTGGAGCCATTATATCTGCAAAAAGTACTCAACGTTTTGTCAGTACCTACTAAGAACTTTACTATACTCGAACCCGAAAACAAGAGAAAATACCCGGAACTGTATTACAATATGTCAGACGTGGTACTACTCGTCGAATTTTCAAGTCTCCGGACACGTCATTATAAGCGCCCTTAGCGACACATCAATTTACAATAACTACTCATCTAAATACCACGACAATACATTACAGTCGAATGGTAACTAAATCAAAAACCAAATGCCGGCTGCAGAATCAATGAAGTTCAGGAACAAATACTCCATGAAATACACTAGTGATTTCAAGCCCCAGGGAACCAAGGTAGGCTGCTGGTAGCGAGATCTCGATATAATCTAATCTTATTGAAGTCATTTAATTGATGACAAGGGTGTCCGGAGAATTGAAAATTCGGTAAGTAATGTATCAATTTTCGATTATTTTGTTTCTAATAGGGAGATATCCTGCATAATAAATAACATATAATAGAAATAATAAACGCAAGGTCAATTGAAGTGGTAACTAAGTCAAAGAACGTTCCACTGCCTTCAGACTACCTCTTAACTATATAGTAAAAGAATGGTATACCAGATATATGCTGCGGAGATATCAGTGCTAAGTTCCACCTCTGGATGATCTCCTGATTCATCCGTCTTACATGGCCGATATCGCGTCATAGTACGCAACTCGATTTTCGAATCTCCCGCCCTATCACATAAACAGATCTCAGCCTTCGTATGGCCGGAGATGATGCCTCATATGGCTAGAGATTACTGTTGACTTTGATAAGGGCTGATGGCATTCAGCCGTATCTATACATAGATGAGTACGTACACATTCACACTTGTATGACCATATATATGGCCTTGTGGCCCTCTTAGATAGTACAATCAATCAAGTTTCTCTATCATCTCTACTTTTAACACGCCCCTTCGTCATATGCTGATCATTAGTTCTGCCACCTTCCATTATGTTCCGTTACCTCGCATCAAGACAATACTCAGCCCCCACTAACTTCCGCTACCTCTACCTGTCACTATATGCGACCGCTGACTACCGAGAAAGAGGTAGTAGCAACAGGCCGTGTAATAGCGGAGGAGAACGCTGAATCCTCGGTGACATTGATTCAAGTCTTCTACAGTCAGACGGGGGAACAGGGATGCTATACCTCGAGCGAAGCTCCACTCAGACCAAAGGCTCGCGGGGAGATAGGCACTGCACAAAAGCCCGAGGCTGGAGGTGAGATAGGCACCGTACTAAGCCCGAGGCTCACGGGGAAACGGGAACTAGATATATTGAGCCCCTGATCAAATGGCCGCCTCAGTCCCGACGCCAAGCGGGCTAAAACCCGCGGCTAATCTCGTACCCGCATTAGCTCCCGTATTAGCTCTCGCATTAGCTCCCGCCTTAGCGCCCGCCTTAGCTTTGATCGCCTTCGGACTAAATCTTTAGCCAACACTGCCCCTTCCGCTTCTCCGCAATGTCGACCCTCAAAACCATGCCGACTTCCTCTTCTCCCACGCTTACCATGCAACATCACCTCCCGCAGCAACGCCTTTAGATACCGACAAGCAGAGACTCCGACTATATAAGCCGGATGACAGAAAGTTCGCCATTCGGAGGGAGAACTGGTGGATGGAACTCGTTGGTAGTAGTTAAGGCGAAGTTCGAAACGTCACAGTTGGATGGCCACAAGGGGCACCGCAGAACGAACAAGTCTCAAAGGTCAGTTGTCCATGTGAATCATGACCCTTATACTTGTTCGGGCAAGAAAGTGCGACGGCCGTAACTATATGTTACTTAAGGTCCAGAATGAGGTCTAGAGAGATCTCTCGGAGTCACCGGTATACTCTTACATGATTTCTCACTCTTGCCATCCACCGCCTTCATTGTTGAAATATGTAAGGGGAGAACCGTGTGAATAGACTTAAGATACAGAGACTGAAGAGCAGGAGAAAGACTCGAGATATATACAAGGTAGTTGGGTGCCTTATGCCCTACCGGCTGTCATCAGCTCAGCTGAAACTCAGCTCGGTCAGGTTCATGCAACATTCATACTCATGCGTATGAGGTGTTCCGATAACGTACATTCATACTTCAACATCGACGATCCCATTGAGATGTAGGAAACCCGGAAGAATCGACTCGATAATGCACCAACCCAAATGAGTCACAGATCCTGCGCCAGTTTCATGCCTCCCATCCAAAGATGAGCAGGTTTTCAAGCTCCCATCTCCTAGGATCCAGCTCTCCGCTGCACATAACTTGAACCCTATGCCCCCGGGAGGACTTGATTCCGGATTTTGACGGATTTCGCTCTAAAAACACAACATTTGCTGCGACTCAAGAACGGCAAGTAAACTCAAGATATTAAAGCGCAAGGAAATAGAGCTTGATGAGTACACTATTTAAGGTCTAAGGGTCTTAATTAGACTAGTGTTCGTGGGATTGACGTGGGTTATACGGGGTGGGTTCTATTAACTTCACCATTCATCCATGCCAGCTCCATGAATATCCTTCCGATTGGGACGCTTGTTTATCGTCAAATGATCTACTCGACGTGTCTCTAAACGGTCAAGTTTTTAGATGGTGAATCCGCCCTTCCGTTCTCGAGTGGCAGCTAATTTCTTGTTTTGAGAACGGAGTGAAAGCCACCATCAAATGAAGTTATATCCAAGCCAAGATTTACCCATGGTAACTCCATGAATATTACACCGATTAAGACATTTGTTGGACGCCAAGTAACCGACTTGACGACTCTAAATGGCCCGGTTGCCAAATCGTGAATCCGTCGAGTCGCCTTCGAGCGGCAGCCAATTTTGTGGAGGGACACTCTCGGATGCACGGAATTGACGGCAGCTGAGCGCAGTTGAGTGCAAGCAGTGGAGCGCCACTGGGAGCTAGGGACAGTGCATAACATATTGATTTTGTATGTTGTGCACGGCACCGTGCAAACCTATCATAATGCTGTGCACAAATGCCGAAGTTTGAATGTTGTGCAGCATACAATCCGAAATCGAGATATTTGTGCTCAACGCTGTGCAAACACAATTTTATGAATGTTGTGTTCTCGGATACGCACTCTAGAGCATAGACTCCCGAGAAAAAGAAAGCACAAACTTCTGATGGCACGGACGCACTTCCAAGAGCACTTCCAAGCGAACCCACCGCTTCTCCACCGATCAAGCCTACTAGGGAAGGGGAAAACGAACGAGAGAAAGCGCACTTACCGCGATATCTAGATACCAAGTGTACTTATCGCCGTGCCTCCAAGTCCACCTACAAGCGCACACACCACCGAGTCTGCGGCTGCCATAAAGTCCACCGGAGTCCACCCGGAGTCCACCCGGAAGCCTCTCACCATATCATATTGTGGTACCTACGTCTCGCCCATATGCATTCTACGGCCATACGGTCGCTTATCAATGATTACATATATGATGACTCCATATGCACCATATTTATAAAGGCAAAGTACAAGAAAAAGTTGATTAGAGTCAAAGTTAAGCGCACTACGAAGCCATTTGAACTTGTACATTCTGACCTCTGTGTAATTCTTTTTGGTGGCCGCCGGTGCTATATATTATATGACTACACACGCTACACATCAATCTGGGTGCTTCTGGATAAGAAGTCGAATACTTGCACCTCCGCTATCGGTCATTCCAGCTGTTTCAACTCCGTGTGATACAAGGTAAAGCGATACGGTGCGATAATACATAAAATCAATACGATAACAAGCTCTTTAGAATGGTGCTCACCACCTGTGGTACCACATACGAACCCTACTCTCAATATGCTCATCATAAGAATGGTGTATAGAGCGAATGATTCAGGCAAATACCAAGAAGGCCCACGTGATGTGTTCTGACCCATTCATGGTATCGTCCCATCCACGGATGGGCAGTACCATCCATGGACAGGGCGATTCCACGAATGGTACCTGTTACTTTTGTGTGAATAATATCGTCGACTTGATTGACTTGCTTATCTCTCTCGAGGGCAGAAGACCCGTATATGTACAGTAGTCCCGTGTGCCGCGCCGAGCTTCGTGCCACCTAGGCCGAGTCCCATCAGCCCGTATTCTAGCATCAGTTCGTGCTCTGCCATTAGCTCGTATCGGTCTCACGGAGGCTGAGGCTGATGTTCTAAGTATACATGCAACAGTAACACCATTCGTGGACCCATGAACAGGATAGGTGAAAATAAGATATGCAAATTAAATTCGCACCCTAAGAGAAGCCAGCAATTTAACTGCTGGTAAAATTAGCTGAGTAAGTAATTACAGATAAAGTCAGTAAAATAGTAAAGCGAAGCCAAACTTATAAAAAGATAGAGATAAAGAGAAGCGAAGCAAATCCAATGGACTTGTAAAAGAGATATATAGCAGTGCAGCGAAGCCAGTAGACTTGTAAATGTGATATATGGCAGCAAAGCGAAGCAAATGGACTTGCAAAAGAGATATATAGCAGTGCAGCGAAGCAAGTAAATTAAGGAATAAGATATACGGCAGCGAAGCGAAGCAAATAGACTGCTTTAAAAAAAAAAGAGATATGTAAAAGCAAAGCGAAGCCAATGGACTTATAAAAGAAATATAGCTGTACAGCGAAGCCAGTAAACTTATGAATGATAATAGC
>Ga0307512_10002170_pt1 | contig 25647 bp, 28 predicted proteins | sample 14_EM_MG_FD_200267 | JGI IMG/M metagenome (GOLD analysis project Ga0307512, IMG submission 200267) | Populus trichocarpa ectomycorrhiza microbial communities from riparian zone in the Pacific Northwest, United States - 14_EM | ecosystem: Host-associated > Plants > Roots > Unclassified | place... | reverse complement strand
CCTGGCGGCTTTTCTTGGCGGACTAAGCCTAAACAGAATATTTTGTTCGAAAGATTCTCTGCTGCCTTTACTAAGAAAGTCTCCAAAGTACGAAACATAAACCATATCCAACTCAATCATCGTAGCCTTGCCATTGCCGTATTCCATCCATCAACCAGACCAAGGCTTATGCAGGCCGATGCAGGCTTTTTAATCACGTGCAGGCCGGGCGGCCGGGCGGGCAGCTTCTGACTCAGGCCGGGCCGGGCCGCCCTTAGCGCAGGCTTTCAGAATGGAGGCCGGGCCGCTTAGGAACACTGAATACACTTCTAACAATATGACTCAGGATTCGTCTCTGCCATCCATATGTTCGGAGCGCTGTTGACCAGAGTACGCACGTTTGCAACAGCATCTCTATGACTGTTTACCAGTAGTCACAATCATTCGCCCCCACCACCTGCCTGGGTCTCGTTCTTTCCCTTGCAACTTGCTCGTACCCTTTTCATTGCTACGGCTCCTGAAGCGATGAACTAAGCGGGCACAAAACTCCGATACCGAAACCAACCATTCCGCAGTTCGCGAACTATTTGAGTCGGTTCGTGGTTAGTATTACATACTATTGATGGCTACTGTGTGGAGATAGGCTTTTAAGGTTCCATATTTTTCTATGCGAAAATGGAAAGTTTATATAGACAAGAAAGAGAGCTTGTTTCGTCAGAACTGTTGACAAATCGTAACATTTTCCTTCCAGTCACCTGTGATACGTTTGTTCGGAATGTACGCTTATGAAGAGTAATGACATACTCTAATGCCAGAGGTGTTGGTATTTCCGGTGCCGAACAATGTGCTACAAATTTGTGGTTTGCAAATCTCTAGGATTAGATAAAATACAGGAGATACGCTTCGTATGGCTTCCGCATTGGCCTGGATGCTAATGCCGTTGCGAGATGACAGGCGGGATCGGTTGGAGCAGTTGGCATGATTCATGAGTGCAGTGTGGGTGGAGGTACCAGTATTTCCGAGGTCGGTGTTTGTTACGTGTTGCCAGCTTAAGAGGAGCTCAAAATAAGTACAAGTGTCGAATTCCGACCTCGGAAACACGAGTACAGGACTGGGGTACCTTGATATGCGGAACGAGAGGAACAGCTGAGGCTGATTCACTGGAGGCTTAGCTTTTGATATGATTGTAAAATTATTCAGTTGCGCACTGCTTGAGGTGGGGTTAGATGTGCTGTCAGGAATGTCACACCTGATGGATGTGTGACACACGTTGAAGGCTTGGTGGTGTATGGGCCTATCAGCGATATCGCTGGCGCCTGCCCTTCCGGGCTGATGGTCTGTTCAGCGGCTGAGCTGATAAGGACTTGTTGGATGCATTGGAATTCCTGGCACAACATATGAGTGACGCAAACCCAACCAGATCGAAAACAATCCTTCTCAGTTCTCATAGCTGACTACGATGATTTGCGTCGTTCTTTTGGTGGTAAGTCAAGGTCCATCTTCAAAGTAGAATAACTAACATTCAAGCTCCTCAGATGTTTTGCATTATACATGCTTCAGCACAGAACGAGGACCCTCGCCACCGCCGTATTGCACCAAGAGACACCATACGGTCGGCGGAAGTGGCTATCGTTTCCTCGAGCACAGGGCAGCTAGTCGACGCAACACTTGCTGTCGATATCACTACTACGTCAAGCACGGACCACGTTATCACCACTGTCTTAGTACCCTTCCCGTCATCCACAACAGATTGTGTATATGGATGCAGTACGTTATTGCGTCCTCCATATACCGGTGGAAATAAGGCTGGGATTACGGGTAAGTCGGCACGGAATCTATGTCACATTTCTTTGCTGACTGCTGTGGAGAGGGAGGGAAGGGGGCAGCAATTGGTTGTAGTCTCGGAGGAATCTTATTGATTGGCGCTGGTGGTTTTATACTACGAAAGCGGCGTATGAAGAGAAGAATAGAAGCAAACGAGGATTCAAAGTCCCAATCGGAAAAGGGGGTATAGATCTGCCCATTCTAAGGGAGGGGATTTGAAGTTGTATTCTGTATTCGATCATAATATATTATTGAACTAAGAACGCATAAAGTCGTTCTAACCTGAACTCTGAAGATAGTCGGATCTATCAGATATTACTATTATAACTAGCTATAACCAATACAGCGCCACCTCTAGCTCTATGACTCGGAGTATAGTGGGTAGTCATAATTCGAAACAGTGTCAAAACTATTAGCTCTAGTAAAACTTCGCTCAGGTGAGCTCGCCACTAGTGTCACAATTCAATAAAGTGGAGCGTGGTTAGAAATCTTCCAGACACGCATTTCATCAGGTTCTTATGTTAATGGAATATTAGATGTATGGTAAGGTCGGATTTGATAGACCGCCCACAGAAATGATCATCAAAAGAAAAGAGCCCGGAAGTTCAAGTTGTTTCGACACAAGTAACAGACAGAGAAACCTCCAGTGCAGGGATTCCAGATACCCCCATGAAGCAATGGTGAAGTGCATTATGCATAATTGTGGAAGGGGTTATGAGGTGATGATGATTGCATTCGAAAAAGGAATTTTTTGGGAGACTCACAACATGATGATGCAAGAATGAGTGATGGAGAGGAAAGGGAATGAAATAAGCCACGCAGAATACAGATTGGGCAGAGGAAAGCCTACAATGTCCAGAATTCGAAAAGATACACACATGGATGTTTCTGAACTTGTGATGGGTGGTGAGGGAGATATTCAGGTGTTCAATATAAAGTACCTTTTGGGGAGAAAGTTGAGATTGGTGAATGTGTATGACTGGTGATGACAAGAATGCAGACAACAAAGTCAAAGGAGGCTTGCACAACCAGCAAGGCAGCAAGAGATTATAAACCAGGAGAAGATCCTTTTAGAGGGAGATTGGAATGTTCACAGTGACTGATGGGACTCGCAAAGCCCAACAAAATGAGATAATGAGTTTTTGGAAAATGGTATGAATGGGTACAAGCTGCGAGCTGATACAGATGGTGAAGTAACCAATGCAAATGTACAATAAGGTAAAAGTTCGAAATTGCCTATCAACTTCTTCACGACAAAAGCCAGTATCACAGACAGATTGTAGATTGTGACAAATTTGCCAATTTCTTCAGATCACAAGACTGTGTGTGCCCAGTCAAGAAGGGTCAAAGGGACGGGGGCCAAAGTTTCAACAAAGTCACAGGATGGGATATTGATCGACCCAAGCAAGAAGAGCACAATGAGAATCATGAAAAAGCAGAAAAACAGTGGAAGGTGTTGAGTGCAAAAAGATCTGTTTTGGATAAGGAAAGCTGTGGGGAAGAATTACAAAAAGAAGCTGAGTGGATACAGTGAAATTTTTTTAATCCTCTCAATAAGTACTGCACAAAAGTTAATGTTTATACAAGATGAAAGATATGGTGAATGCAAGACATCGCAGCAATAAAAAGACATTTGGCACATATAGAGAGAAGCAGAAACAGGTGGGAAGTTTTGCAGCAGCAGGTGAAAAGATTTCTAGCAACCTCTGCCAAAGTATCCATCAGAAGAATACAAATCTGTGGCAGGAGTTTTCCTGTTTGGCTACGAATGATCAGATGTGGTAGTTATTTAGATATAGGCAGTCTGGAGGCCAACAAACTCCAGAGACCTTAAGATTCTGGAGTGGAGATGTGGTAGAATCCTGGGAGGAAATGCCAAAGTTAGTTATAGAAGAAGCATTTCCGAAACTGTTGGAAGGTGTAAGGTGGAAGGCTCAAGATATCACTAAGGAAATGTATATACTGATTACTGAGAAATATATCAAAAAGGGAGTTTTCGATTAGGCAATATAGAAGTCACCTGCACTGGATAGGTTGGGGTTTCATCCGATATGGCTGTAATGGCAATGGGATTCCTGAAATATAATAGCAAGTACTAAATGACATTTAGATTAGGAATTCACCTATGGGCATAAGATGAAGTGAAGGGTGAAGTTATATCAAAACCAAATAAACCAGATTATGTTGTCATCAAAGCATTCCAGGTCATAACAATGTTAACTTGTCTGTGAAACGTTGTTGAACAAGTGGCAGCAAACATGATAGCGGAGGAATTTGAGTGTAGCAGATTACTTCATGATGGACAGTTTGAGTATAGACAACAAAGATTAGAGGTCGATGCTGTTGGAAGGTTCATAAAGAGAGTAGAAGAGGCATGGATAATGCGGAATACCACAGCAGTATTGTTGATGAATGTTGAGAGCGCCTTGCCATATGTCACAGAGAGGAACTTGTCAAACAGGATAGAGGTAATGGGGTTTAAAGCCACTCTGGTGAGATAGGTGGAGAGCTTTGTGAAAGAAAGAAAAGCGATAATGTTGATGAATGGGGGCAAGGGAGACAGTATGGATCTGGAGACAGGAGATCTACAACAGTTGCTGGTGTCACTTGTTCATTTTGTGATATACCTTTCGGGGTTGTTTTGCAAAGCGGAAGAAAATCCACCCACAGTATGATTGGGAGGATATGGTTTGTTGCTAATGTGACACGGAAGGTGCAAGGTGCGGATGTGGGAGAATGCACACACCAGATGGAGAAATGTGCCGGAAGATCAATGAAGTGGGCAATGGAAAACACTTCTCAATTTCACATGCAATTCAGTTAAGTGATGCTGGTTCCTCCAAAGTGAAGCAATATGGCACCAACGATGACTGTCAAAGTAAACATTGGAAGTAATAAGGTTTGATACACTAAAGAAGCATCAAGGTGAATGGGAATGTACGTGGATTAAATTCTATCATTGAATGATTATGAGAAAAACTCCTTGGTAAAAGCTAGAACTGTGCAGAATCGAGTAGATCATTCATTACAAAGGAAGGATTGCACTCAGGCAGTTGCAGGCATATCCAAGACACAGCAGTACAGGAAGTAATCTTGTACAGAGTGGATCGGTAATGGCAAGGACATGAGAATCAGGCACAAGAGGTTAGAAAGTATTGAATGAACAGGGTAGAAGCATAACTGGATGCTGTAGCACAACACCTAAAGGAGTGTTGATAAATGATGCAGCCTTAAGACTGGTGAAGGCTCTTCATAATAACGGTTTAAGGTGTTCTAAGTTGTGAAACATGATAATGTCCAAAGCTCAATGGAGAGTGAGAATGCTAGAACAGGAAGATCAAATGTTGTGTAGGGTGGAGGGGGTGAATGAATTCATCTTGGAGGGGTTTCCCAAAAGGTAGCGATTTGAGTACACATCATTACCGCAAAGGCAACAGAACTTGAGAGGTATAGTGATCATTCAGTAAAGGAAACAAGATAAAGTAGAATTCAATAATTAAGGAGAGGGCTTGGATTCCAGGACTGATGGATTATGACAAGTGGGTGAGTTGGTGGAGTGTGCTGTGGTAAGGAAAGAGAAACAGTGTGAGAAGAGGAGAGTACACCTTGGCCAACAGAAGGAAGCAATTGATGCTGAAATGTATGCAATCTCAGAAGCAGTGAAAATTGCAAAAGAGATGTGCAACAACATTTAGGTGATGGCTGTTACAATCTTCACAGATTTACAGGTGGTATTGAAAACAAATCAATCAGACAAACAGTGACCAGAACAGGTGCTGGTGTTACAAATAATCAGATGGGAAGTGGCATCGTTGAATGAAAGATTCCAGTGGGGTACCAGTGGGTACCAGCACATCAGCAAATTGAAGGGAATATGGAAGCGGACCAATAAGTAATAAAACAGGGGTATAAACATTGAGGAATGTATATGAAGAAACACAACTGGTTTCCAAGTTTCGATTATATTTCTTTTGCCCCTGTTACCTGATGGGTAACCAAGGTAATTTGGGAGAAAATAAAGAAAGAAATACAACAGAATGGAGTCAATTCAAAGTATAGTTATACATACAATTTCGTTAAACAAGCTGGGAATTGTACAGTGATAATGGCTCAGAAGTTGATTGCTGCAAGGTTCTACAGTTAATGTCGGTACATGGACTTATGGCACAATATGTAAGACAGATTGGCAAAAGAAGATATATGAAATGCTGGTGGTGTGGGTATGAGTATCAGACAAGAGACCATTTGATTAAATGGTGTAAAAGGCAGAAATGGGAACAGAAAAGGCTTTGGATAGATGGGTCAGGAGGGGGAAGAAACATATGAGGGTGTGGAAAAGGGAATGAAGAAGTCAATGATGAGTTTGCCAATGTCTCTTGATTTTGCAGAAGAAAAATGTTCACTGGCATTGATGGATTTTCTTTTCCATACAGATGTTGCCAGAATTAGTGGAGTGGTGCAGGAGGCAGAGAACTCAGATCATGAGGAGTTGAGTGATGGGGGGTGTAAAAGTTGAGGTTGTTTTTTGGTGGTTTTTGTTTTTGGGGGAAGAGGACTTGCAACTTTGCTTTTGTTTCCTTGTGTTATGGAAGAAGTGGGGAGGAAATGTGTATGGGTTATGCCATGGCCACTATGCGGCCGAATGCAATATGATTACAAACAAACAAACAGAAATGATCGTATACCGAACGAACAGTTCGGAGCATATCCGGTGTACGTGGACTTTAAGCGGATATATACTGACTACCGGATGACCGGATACATCCCTCCAGCTAGCACCGCTGGCTGGAGGGCGGACAGAGATATGTTTTATCGTACGCCCGCCTAGACTTGTATACAGACTGCTTCCGGTGTCTCCTCTTTCGTTAAGCATCTCCAATAAGATTTCTAGCATCTGCAAGTGTTGCCATCACAGTTAAATGGGAATTCGGCATAACATCAAGTCATGGGTGCGGCATATTGTCAGGGTAGCTTCGGAAAGTTCAGCAGGAATTGAACTGATATCACCCGGACTTAAGCGCGGCTTGTACGCCTGGAGGCGGAGGAATCAATATGTACCGCGGCGCAAGACTGTTCTTTCGGCTTTCAACTCCTTTGGGTTAGCCATTGGGTTTGCGTAGTTGGTCGCATCTGTGTGAAGACGTGTCAGCAGCAAGTGATAGATAATGTCGTGTACAAAAGATGCGGTTCCGCAGAGAGAATACGAGACGGAGAATAACACGTGCACTCGAGATAGACGGCTGTAGCGCTTTGAGCATCGCATGACTTTAACTTTAGCTCTGTGGGCGTGGTATGAATCCCGCCACCGTCTACTCTACTAAGGCAACCAACATCCTCTCTATTTTCTGTTTGGAAGTTCCGACTTTTACCTTTTCCATGCAATCCATAAGGTTCTGGGTATCGCTGGCTGGAGTACGCATGCTACCAACACCGCCGGTATGACCGTCCGCCAATAGTCATAGCTATCCGCTCTCCACGAATTCCCGTTCCTTTACTCGCAATTAGTTCATACCTTTCCAGAGCTCCACTACAATTCCTGAAAGGATGAGCCAAGAGGGGCACAGATCTCCAATACCGAAATCCACTATTGCGTAGTTCGCATCTGTTCGAGTCAGTTCGCGGTTGGCACCAATGGCTACTGCGCAGAGATAGGCTTATTTGTTCCATAATTTCCTACGAGAAATAGAAAGTTTATAGACAGTAAGAGAGCTTGTTTCCTCAGAACAGCTGACCAAATCGTAATTTTCTCCTTGCATTCTCATAATTAACTTTCAGCTCCCAACGAACAGACCCCCACCGCTCAAATCCATCCACAAAGGTCGTATAAGGATAATGAAGCAAAGGCTGCGACACAAAATACATACAAGCGGCATCTTGCACTTCAAGCTCCTCTAAACGCTTCTTACGGTAATTTGGAGCCATCCCCGCGTAGGCACATATGCGATAGTAATTGCGCGTGAACTCCGAGCGATCGAGGGTTTGGTATTGCCTATCTTTGAGGCGGCGCGAATAGTGTTCTAAGCAGATCTGCGCGTTGCGGCAGAGATGTGCGGTAGATGATAGAGATGAATCTGGGGTTCTTAGCATGCGTAGGATAATGTTACCGGAGCCCACAAACCGCCGTGATGGCGCTGTTAGGTAACCAGTTCCACTGCGTGCGCAATCCACTTGCCCCTAGCGTCACGTTCAGTAGCGGGGAGGCATGACTGAAACGCTGCGTAGAATATGCGGCTCGAAGATATGCATCTGATGAGGTCTTTGGGGGAGTCAAGGTACTGGAGAATCACGACGATGATCTCGATCGGAATTGCAGTGAGGCCGGCCATCCGACAGGTAGGGTTGAAAAGGTTTATGTTTTGTAATATCTCAGAGATGTCTGTTACGTCGTGGGAGTTGGGTTGGGTTGGTATGGGGAGGAAAAGTGGGGTAGAAGTAGTACTCTGCAAGGTAAGGGTTTGTTACTTGAGGGGAAGCCTCTGATCAACAATGGTCATTGTTCAACCTACCAAATTTTGGGTCCTGGATTGTATTTTGATGCGTAGTTGCCTATTGTGTTGTCTCGTCCCCATCCGGTAGCGCCAAGTGCAATTTTGGAGAATGATGGTGGTGAGGAGATGGTGGTTAGGGTTAGTCCAATTAAATTTGACGGCTGGGCTCATTTGAAGGAGCATCATCGTTAAGAACCTATCATCATTCGGCAATCAGTATGTGTTAAATTAATAAAGCAGAGAGTACACAAAAACATTGAAACACCGCCTGTACGGATATTCAACAATAATGGCATATATTTATGCATATTTATTAGCAGGGAGATATTGAAACTTTACATGATATCACTCCGGGAATCCGGCGCCTGCATGGGCTTGACAGCGTTACGTACATGTCTCTGTGCTAGATGTGTGTGATATCAGCCTTGGTCAATTTTACCCCACTCACTCCGTCTCTGCATCACACTTTCATCTGTTGGCATCCTCTATCGATAGTTCTTAGAGACTATTCCATTTACGTCGCCCTTCGTCTTGAACAAAACTACTGCGCCACGCTGTCCGAGCTGCAGCAGACGACTATGGCGACTTTCAATCAACTCCCTACCTCACAGCCAACCACAACGCGCCGCCGCCGCATAGCCTCTCCTATTACCCCGGTGCCTTCCCGCCGCAAACGCCAACTTACTGTTGCCGCTTTTCTCCCCAGCGACACTGGCACAACCTCCTCCAGTAGTGACGATGAATGTCCTGACACCGAAATGACAGATCTCGAGCATTCCAGCTCACCGCTGCAATTGAGTCCAGGCGAGCTTCCCGAAACACCGTACCACCCTCTTACTATTCGCGGGGACGGAAACGCGGGACAGTTTACACCGGAGTCCATCGAATTTTCGAGTGGAACCGGATACACACCCAAGGGCGCAGTCTCGGTGCGGCATGTTGTTCCAGTTGAATCGGCAAGCACAAAATTCGCCAGACGAGAATACGAGGTTGATTGGGATGCTTTGGAGGCGATGGGCGCACATGACAGTGATGAAGATCTATCAGGTATGGAGACGCCTAAAGTGGTGGATTGGGAAGCTGTGAAGATGTCCAGAAGAGGTAGAGTCAGAGATCAAGGAGGTATGGAGTCATCCGAAAGCGACGAAGAGATCTCTCTGGTTCCACCGCCGCTTTCGGATGATGATCAATCGGGTACGGAAGACGATGAATTTTTGCCAGTAGTGGCCGGCGTACCGATGCTTTCAGACGGATATGAACTGCATATGGAGACACCCGGATACAAAGCAGATGTTTCTCTGATTATTACCAACACACGGAAGCTTTCCCGCGATGAAGACCACGACAACGATAACTTTCTCGGCCCAAGCTCCCTCGGCAAAAGCTCCATCGGCGGAACCTCAAGTCTCCTCACGCCAGCAAATCGAGGTAAACTCCGTTCGGATCCACTTACCCATGAGACGGAAGATACCAGTATGATAGACGCTTGTAAGTCGCTGGCCCAGTTTTCAATTGTGTACTAAAGTCAACCAGCTCCTCCACTCAACTACGATACACCCACCGCGCCTCCGGCCACGTTCACACGGCTCGAGATGACACCCGATATTCTGATGCGCCGGAGCCCTATGAAACATGCCATGACCAACCGTCGCCGTCCAACACAAACCCCTCCTCGGCCAATTCATCCTGACAATGCTGGCATGTTTTCATATCTACAAACAACAGTACCCGACAACATCGAAATCTCATGGAACGCAGAGGCAAATACACTTTATATCCGTGATCTAGACTTGCTGCCGAGGAAGGATACAGTTGTGGTTCGATTCCACCAAGGGTGGGCTACTTATGTTGGCGTAGTACAGTTGGTTCCGCAAGATGCATATATTCGAAAGCCGAATAACAGCAACGTGAATGATAATGGAAGTAGAGAGAGAGGCACGGGTAACGGGAGCTGGTGGAGCAAACTTAGGGAGCTAAGAACGCTGTTGGGTCTACAGATTGACCAGTTACCTGGGAGGGTGATGGCTATTACTACGAAGGTATAAGAAAGGTATGGTAGGAGGAGGAGATTTGGGTGTAATCTTTTAGAGATTTTGGGGTTATAAAGGTATAACTCTTGGGGATTTGATTGTGGTATATTGGAAATCCATGAGCTCAATAGACACACCCTTCGGTTTAGATTACAAGATGATGCCGATTTCCAGTCGGCGGTGTTCGTTAAGAGGTGTCTCTGTGGTCATTGAATAAAAACCTCGTTCCCTCATTCCCATAACGGATCTCCATGTGCTTCGTGAGCAAATCAATCTCCTTTCGTTCGTAAGAACCAACAGTGGCCCTGAAATATGGTTCTCAAACGCCCTTTGAGCTCTGAACCAGAGGACTTCCTGTGGAACTAGACTTTAATGGCACTCCCAGCAGCTATTCTAAGTAATTTTACCGCTTTTTCACTGGGCTAGATATTATTAATCTTGGTGCGGATTTTTGGTTCGGAAGCATGTACAAACTAAGGGATACGTATTGTAAAGAAACAGACACGTTCACGGAAGTTTGGAGGGTTAAAACCGATTCTATTTGCTATTCGTATGAATAGTCACGCTAGCTCTAGCTTCAGGGTAATGACAAGATTATTATTAAAACTCTAATAAATATATCATATGACAATCAAACCAACAGGATCCGCAAGTGAAAGCCCAAGATTAAATGGCACTCGCCCTTCCAAGCGGAGTTCTCGCTGGGGTTGTCATCTTCGGCATTTTCCCTATCCGCTCCGTCCTAGATCAGACATCCTCCGGCAGAACTTATGGCAGAAGTGTTATGCCAACGCGAATGCAGGATTGGAAGATTGTCAAGATGGTGAGGTGTGCAGTCGGTAGTCTATCATGGAGGTATGGCAACGGAATGCTAAGTAGTAGCCATTTTGCCGGGAAGAATTGTACGGCGTGATAAGCATCTCGTAGTTCTTGAAGCATAGCCATGCTTGGAGTGCCTATACCTCGTGTTGGTCGGTTTTGGTTGTAACACATTCTTCTTTTCCATTTCCGTGGCAATTTGGTACGGAATTATGGTGTTGAAATTCGGTATTGGTGGTATGTTTTTTTTCGAATACTTCAAGAAACTGGAAAGCATCTGACTGCGAAAAATCATCTTAAATTTAATAACCCCACGCATTCTATGCAAGAATACAGAATAGAGTGTAGACGCCTTCTCACATGGCAACACTCCACTGCAGCATTCTAACCGCAGTAATCGTCCCAGTCTCAAGATCTCCGAAAGTCGGTCATGATACCAATCGAAAAGTAGATTAATTAGAGAAACCGCGCTAGACGCTGGTGGTGATTCATTAGTTTACAAGTATCCAAAGAGTGTGAAGGTGTGTTCATCGTACTACTTATCTGCCCAGAGGGAATACCCTATCCAAATACCTTCCCAAACTATTAAGTTATGTCAGTTATAAATTATGACTTGCGGCAGGATTGATTGAGAATAGACGCACAAACTGAGCCCCAGCGGCAACTGTTGTCTCTGGGGCTTGTCAAAAGTAATGACGGTGGAGAGCATTAAAGGAAGTTGGTCAGGGGGATTGATCTCGTGCCAAATCTTTCGCTTTTGGGGTACTGGATATCGCGATGTGTTGTGGGGTCTGTTGGAATGAAAGCGCAGATATTTTGTAGTTGGTCCCCAGCATCTGAGACATAGGGTATGGGTACTCGTCCGACTTTCAAGTCTCCGGACACAATATTATAAGCACCAATGGTGACATTACAAGATTGGCGACTACACATCAAAGCTGGACAACTATTAAATGAGACATAACCTTATCAGTGTCATCGAATCATTGACAGGAGTGTCCAGAGACTTGAAAATTCGACGAGTATTCAAACGGACCACATATCATCACTCGCTAAAACAGATTTCAGAGTGTTGCAGTGTACCTGCATCTTGAGCCTCATCAGGTCCGTTTGATATGCAGTTGGTGTATGAAGAGATACCTCAGGAGTGCGGCTCATATGAGTGCTGAGCGGCTCATATTAGTGCGGCTCATATCAGTGCAAACAGATGAGCAAACGGAGATAAATATGGAGACCAATATGGATGTGGATATAGGAGACAAGTCTCTATATATACGGGCCTTCTGGCCTCGAGAAGATAGTCAATCAACAAGTCAAAGAAGCATCCAAAGTAACACCGAGAATGCATGATTTCGGTTAATTTTGGGTTTGTTTGTTTGTTTTAATCATGTTGCATTCGGCCGCTGGCGGCCATGGCATAATGCTACAGTTTTCCCCTCCGCAGCCGCTTCCGCGCAAATGAAAACTCAAAGACCCCAAGAATCTGACAAAACCCGAAGCCCCGAAATTAACTCCCACACGGCAAAGTTGCAGCCGCCACGCTCCCCGAAAAAACTGCACTCTCCCCCAACACCCCGGTTAATTTTGGGTGGTGCTACTTCAGTTTAAGTAGCCAACACGGAAACAGCGCCCACAATAAGATTCGATTCAATTTTGCCGTAGAACAAAACTCAGTAGTGGACGTAGCAAACGTTTCCATCTCAACGTTCCACAACCAACAACCCACCATACAAAATCGATCTCTTTCGCAACTATCAAAATTTCACAACCGCAACAGTATGGATGGTAATTTCAAGTCTCCACAAACAATGAGAAGGTTCCTCGCCTTCGTACTTCCCCGTAATCCTTACCTAGCTTTGTGTTCACATACTGCCACATAACGTTTCTGCCTGGGTTTATCCCAAATGGCATACCAACCAACGGACGACTTCTCACGTGAAACATCATTCGGCCAAGGCCCAACGCGGCGGTTCACTCGACCCTGCCAGCCTGCAGGCACGGAGACTTCGCTCGCACAAACCTCGCCAACCTCACAACCGTAACCACACGACACCGAGATGCCTACAAAACGTCCTCTTACCATGCTCGAGAAGGAGCTACTCCGTTTGGCCGGATTTGAGGACGACATCTCTGACGACAAAGAAACAGCCCACTCGGGTTCTTCGTCCTTAGACGATGACGACGTTTCTAGCTCTGACAGTGGAGAATCGGAAGACTCGGGAGACAACGATAGCGACGAATTATCTGATGAAGATGCTACGAGATCAGAGAGTGGAAGCTGTCAATGCAGCGAATGTCTTAAGATGATGAAGAAGGAACGTTTTTGTAGCTGCAACCTAGCATCGAAAGATGCACTTCGCCAGTACGACTACTATATTGGCCTATTACAAAACTTAACTAACTTTAGTCAGGATTGATTCCACGGCATCTCACGTCGTTTATTTGGTCAACATCCCTGACGACAGTCTTGGTGGTAAATTGGATGCGAATGACCAAACCGAGGAGCTTCTAGTGCGGAATTCAAAAGATGCAATGACAAAAAGGAAGGTTAATAAGTAAGCGTATATTCCTCCGACATAGAACGACGACTGGGGAGAGTCGTTGCTAATGTTAATGCTGTTTCGGTATCAGGCTGCGATAGCGAAGGGAAAATTCGTTCCTGATAGTACCACTAGTAGTTGAAATATTTACCGTTGCTATTCGGGCAACTTTACTTGTGCCTCATTTGAGGAGTACAAGAGCTGGTAATGTAGCTGGATTGGAGCTCTTTTGTGAAAAACACGAGACGGCTTCCACCTATTAAGGAATCATCTTTGGATAGTCAGCAAGCAGTGTTGACAACTGCACATATTCTGGTAAGAACTATGCATTGATGGCCAGAACAGGATTTCTCGTTGTTCTTTTGATTTCAGACTGGTTGATTGTTCTACAGTTTTCTAAAACTAGGAATCGATATCATTCTTTTACTCTCTACCGTGGGTGATATTTATGTATATGCTGCCCGTGATGAGCGTGATATTTCTCAGTACCTACAGCTACGGATATGGCCCAAAACTATCTGTTGAAAGCTCCTGGTGATATATATGACCGAAACATGACATTAATAGACACATTTAATTCCAGAGGATACTTTCACTTAACAAGCACATTGCAATAGATATTCTTAGAAGGATTATGGGATATGACAAAACAGTTTTGTTGCGTTGCTGAAGAGTGTGAGTCCGAGCAATGGTTTGACCATGCTTAAGCTTTTAATGTTTCAGATGTTATGATAGGTTCATCCAGCTGTCCCACCAACGTTTAGTATATGTTCTATGAGGTGAGTGTATCTTTCACGTGTAGTGTAACTTGCTGGTGGCATAACCTTATTTACGCGCAGGCCGTGGCAAGTTTCATCAACCTCTTCGGCAAGTTCCAGCATGAGTACAAGATCTCAAGGATCATTACTAGCAATCTATATCATTAAATGTCACGTAGAAGGAGACAGTGCATGGAAAGAAGATGGAGTCTCATGATCTGAAATTTAGTTATTACTTCGTAAGATCAGATTCAATTAAAAAATACCGCCGAACAAGAATTAATGCCCTGCGATCGCTACAACCAATATGCGGCGACATTTATTTCCAAACACCCTCTGATAGAAACAGTCTATAGACGTCTTCATCCTTATCTACTGTTTCTCCTACATACCCCTTGCGACCACCCTTTTCAATATAGATGTAATCATAAGAACAGTTGGAGATCAGGTGTTGCCACCTATTCTGAGATTTGTCCACAAAAGCAAATTCACGGCCAGGAGGATTGGAGGACAGGTTGCAGTTCACTAAAATGATTGTTGGATCTCCAGACAGGCGTGACTTTGCTCGAAACCCCTAGAAGTGTCAGATCGGATATCCGATCGAAAAAAATGTATTAAGAATTACTGCGAATTCCGCAATATCCGTGCGCCACACCATACAGCCGGGCGTGAGTATCGTCGTCAAGGTATATTGGCTTTTCGACTGGCGAAAAAATTCCGCTTCGACGATCATAATGAATCCCGGAGGAACACTTGCAGTTGGCTGGTTATGTCAGGGGACAATGTTAAATCAATTTGTGACAGCCATCCAATCGTACCTCACTGACTGCCGCTAGCCTAGTTGAGAGCGCAGCATCCTCCTGAGTGGCCACTGAGTTCTTGAGCATGTTGCTCTCCTATACGACGTTTCAATAGTTGCAGGCTTGTGTTGGAGACAGTAGAATAATATCTTGATTTTAGTGTCAAGAGGAGCAGTTAGGTTATTGAGAGAACTGGTATGACTGCTGATTTATATTCCCTTATAAGCGCCCTGGCGGTATATCAAAGCGGGGTAGATATCTGGGGCTGCAGCTTACATGTCTTGGCGATGCGTCTGCTGAGCTGCAGATACTCACATCGGCGATTAGAATCAAACCTGGATAATACGTGATAGGCTAAAAAAAAACGGTCACTAAAAACAAAAGAAACGGACAAAACGATGAAACCGCTCACTGTTGGAGGTTATAGAATTTCACCCATAATTCACCCTTATCTACCCTGTTAAAATAGTAACTTGTATGGAAGTGGGAGGGTGTACAGGTGATGTTTATATCTTTATTGTGCTGTGTGGAGGTGAGTTAGTTCTTCCAGTGGGTCTAAAGTAGTGTGTAATATATATTGAAAGCTGCCACGGGTTATGAGGGCTTAGGGCTTAAAGTTCCAAACTATTGTCACTTGTCGCGAAATTGACCCCAATTAACTATCTTGACAGCCAGCGAGTATTGAAAGTACATAGACTAAGTTTCACAATAGACAGACGTTGCCTCGTTTCAGTCCAACATTGCCTCACTCGGCAGCTACTAAGTCGAGGTAAGAGTATAAGTAGAGTCTGGGCAAGATCCTCGGCAAGATGGGAAGGTTTAAAATGCTTGTCCCTTGCTTATTGAAATAGGTTGACTGGCCTCACCTTCAGTTCAGCAGCTCTTGATATGAATGTAAATATGATCATAAGGTCTAGTCAGAACCAACTGCGTCCAAAGCTCCTTAGATGATTAAGTGCAGTAGTTCTCCATCCCCGAGATGGATGGGGGAGGGGAGGGGCAGAAACAGGTAAAATGAGCAATTGATACTGTGGATCGACATAAGGCTTGGGGGGTGATAGTGACGGTGATGACTCTTCAATTTCTTTCAAGTTACAGCAATCGTCCAACATAATCCGTATCATCGATTCATCTCCGAGACCGCCTAAACACAGACAAGTCGACCATCCCAATTGATTCAATTGTCCTAACAACAACAATGTTAATACATTCCGCCTCGACATTCACTTCCAAACCCCCTTAGACAAAAAGAGACAGTATGTGGTAAATTCATTTCCTGGCAGGGCCCCGCTTTGACGACCGCTATCAATCATAACATATATATGATCATATGCCCCCACCGACAACAGCGATGGAACCACATCTCTAGCATTTAAAACGGCTGCCATCTCGCTTGCAGAATTAGCCGACAGAGCACATTGTACGTAGGAGGCTTCTGGCCACTTGGATAATCCGAAGCGTGACTCGAGGACATCTTGGAGGCGCTGTATTGCATATTAGTTTAAGACTGGAGAATGAGAGTAGGCAGTAACAACCCTTTGTGAGGACAGTTGATCGCAGGCAACGAGACAGGCTCGGTCGATGATGATTCCGGCGGGGCCTTCGCGGTCGCTGAAATTACCCTCTACGATAACAATGTATCCGGGGGGAATGTCCGTCATTTTCTGCATGAATTGGATTGTGCCCCGATGAGGATAGGTCGGATGCGAAGGATTTCCAGTAACAAAGTATTCTTCGAGTAGAAGAGGTTGTTGGGATATTTCGAAGATGGATTTGATGCAGAGAAAGTATCGATTAGTTTGTGGTTCACGGAAGCGGTGTAGAAGCCATGATGCGTCTGTACTAGAGGGTCACATGCTAAGTATTGCCAAGTATTGGCGGAAAGTTGTTGCGACTTCTCTAATAACCTGTTCAACTCGAGAACCTTTGTATCATCCTTTTTACCGTCTACTCTCTACGAAACTACCACTCCCTACCCAAAGGCTAACTATCTCCGGTGTCCTCGAACCAGGCCGTTAGAACGTTGTGTACTGCATTGAATACTAGCCATTTCCGATAACCGATATCTACTGCCGTATATCAACTACAACGTTCGGCTCGTTTAATCTGTTTGTACGTTCCTCCTACAGTTATACTTCCTTTTAGACCTGATTGGGACTCCAATTTTCATGTCAGCAGCTTTCACTATTCCCCTCGATCAGAAACCGTGCTTTCCTTTGACGGCATCGAGTTCCGTACTTTGTGGAAGTATGATATAGTTTCTGATTTCATGCTACAGATTTGGAACAGAGCTTTCGCCCGCAATAGGCGTCAAATGCTGACTTTTATTTGAGTCTGGTATTCTAGTCAGCTCGGTGAATGCACACATTTCTTGGGCTGACCAGTCACTTCACAGAGTGCCCTTTCAACAATACCTGTCAGTTGTTACATATATATTCAGGTCATCTACATCACCTGGAGCTATATGTAGGTGATACATAGCGCCGCTGAAAGTGCTCTGTTGCACTGATGAATTTCAGCTGGTTATGCCCAGCTAAGTGCGCATAGATTCGTGCGCATGCTTGCGTGCAATGAGTGTTCAGACTTCTGTATATATATATAAAAATATCCGAGCACACAATCCTTCAATTATAAAAGGCAGTGGTCGAGAACTCACTCTCCTTGAAGCTACAAGCCTCCAGTTGCCTATTGAATCCATCCAAGTACATTTTAGGTACATAGCAACCTATGCTACTATACGTTGAAAATGCTTCAAGTCTACGACCTAGTGTGCGCTTGGACGTGATGTAGATGCAGATTGCACAAATACCGGTGGCGGTGTTGCTCCAACTGGAACTTTCCATCTTATACAAGAAACAGCAAGGACAACACCACAGAGATCTCAACAAAATTCAAGGCGTAGTCTGGAACAAGCCTGGGCCCGCCTACGTATATCTCTGAGGCCTGCAGAAGCCTGCATATACCCTAGAGGCCTGCATGTGACTTGGCGGTATGTAGAATATCTGGCGGCCGGCCGGGCCTAGGATCTGAGGTCTGACGGCTAGCCAGACTTCAATTTACAAGCCTTCACTAGCGAAGATCAGATCCAGCTTCATCCAGGCCGGCCGGGCCTGGCCTATTAAGAACACTAATGAAGTCATTCTGCAGAGCAACACACTTCGTGGATTGCCACTTTCAGTATGGTTATCTTGACATCGTGTAATTAAGCGTTCTTCTCTTCTTTTCTCTATTTAGAACTTTGACGAATGACGAGTTTTCCACGCCCGCTGTAACACCGCGTGTCAACACGGAAAAGTACTAATCACCCTGAAGCGCTCTCTTCAAGAAGGCTCTCAAGCAGGTTCTGAAGCCCTCTCTCAAGCGCCAGTGGACTCTCAAGCATGCTCACAAGTCTCAATGATAGTATCCATAGTATGTACAGTACGTACCAGCGAAGCCTGCCGGCAGTAAAAGTTAGCATAGGTCCATCTCCATCAACCGCCAACCGTATATTGTTTCATAGGCCCACGGGCATATTACTATGAATCGACGATGGAGGACTATAGACTGCGCGTCGCGCAGGTGTACAGGGAAGCTTGTTATGAACTGCGCGGTTGCATGTGTACATGTAACGCAGTCTATAGGCGATTTGCACTTTTGCCGATGTTGTTACTTTTTGCGATGGAGATCGTTGACTTGATTCTATCTCAATCGTGGGAGCTTCTATGCTCATATATACAGTAGACCATGCATGCTTTGCGCGCCTGTATGCGCACTCGACCGGCATCTCTAGCTGAATTCCATAAGCCTGTATCCATAGGTCTGACCGACCTTATATAGTAACAGATGTATATATTAAGCCCCACCAATGTAAACAAATAAAATTAATCCCTATGCAAAAAAAATCACTCATTCACTCCCCCACGCATACAAAAACGTAAAACAAACCAAACTAGTGAGTGCTCACCCCTCCACCCCGACTACCATCATCTCAATTCCAAAAGGCCAATACCCGTAACCTTAACCAGAGCTCCCAACCTATACAGAGTACACCAAAACTATTATGTTGTCAACTTTTCCATTCACTGGGGGTGCCATTCCCTGTAAAATTAACGACGGTAACCGTTCCATCAAAATTGGTGATCTTGTGGCGGTCCATAACGCATTTATTCGCTGCTGTAGCCCTAGTCTGCCTAATCGAGGAATTATGAATCCCTTCAACCATGGAATCGATATTACGAAGGATATATCCGATATGATTACTGGTAGTAACCAGCATGTCAACACCCTCAATCATGGTTTCACTACCAAACAAGTCAACAATTGAAATATGGTCATCGTCAATGAAGAATTCCATTATTAAGACGTCACGGCTCGATCATGCATTGGAACCATTGTTCCTAGTTTGTCGTTGGTTTATCATTTTGAACCAAGCTACATTTGGATTTGGGCAACGAGCCATTTGTGTCCATCGAGGTTCCCTAGTCACAATATCAGTGAATTTACCCACCTTGGGTGTAGTTTTAGAGACTGCCGATTTCTCATACAGATCTAAGCTTCCGTACCCAACCTTGAAGAAGTCCAAGCTATGGTTTCTCAAAAGGCCAATGATTGCCTTTAGGAGCGAGGACTTGCAAGATGCAGCTATACCTCGAAAGATAAACATGCGATCCGCCACCACCCTGCCAAGTCTGAACGCCTCTGCATTCTTCTCGAGTGTTCCCTTGCGATAACATCCATGCAGAAGATACCAGAGATCGCTCTCCGCAAATCCCAACGCCACGTACCGAAGAAGTGTTTTCGAACAACATGTCCCCAAGTTGTTGAATGATTTCAGTGTTCCTAAGCGGCCAGGCCCAGCCGGCTTGCATGAAGCCTGGCCTGGCCGCCGTTTCGGACTCACCCATTCTCATGGTAAGTTTCTTTCTGTTGCGCCTGAGGTAAAGACGGAGCCTTAGGTCTAAAGTAGTGTGTTGATGTGAATGCCTTCTCTTTATCCAATCGTATAGCATCCATGATTTGTTGAGATGTGGGAGGCGGGATTTAGCGCTCGGAGGTGTTGATTTTCATTGCAAAGTCCTTTTTTTTTTTTTTTGTTTTAATCATACTGTATTCACTCTAATTAGAGTATGACAGGACCTTAATAACCCCCTCCGCCTCCGGGCAAGCCGGCTAGATGGCGGAGCTCCCCCCCCGCTACCCCTCGTCCCCGCTGACAAATGAAAAGGTGAAATCAGAGAAAGACAAAAGGAAAGAAAGAAAGAAAGAAAGGAAGGTCTAACCCCGTTACCGCCCCCGCCACTCCCGAGCCCTGAGCCCGCTCCCTACCGCTACTTCACTTTGGGCGGGAACTTCCCGACTTCAGTGGTCGCCAGGAAGTTCATCACCGCTTGGTCGCACTCTTCTATGGACAACCGCTCAGAGATCTGCACATGTCGGCATCTGCCCGCTTTCCAGCCCGTCGCCTTCCCCACCGCCTTCCACAGTTCTTTGTGGTGATCTTTCCACCGGCTGCAGTGGCGGAAGAGGTGCTCCTGGGTCTAGGACACTGTCCCTCCACACCACCAGCACATGTCGTCATCTCGGTGGCCGAATCGTGTCAGGTAAACTTCAGTGGGCGTGTGACCGGACTTCAGTCGGTAGAACCTAGTGGCCAGCGACTTTACGCTTGTCATCGGGATAGGTCTCTTGGTCCCCGCCTTGCCCTTGAGTCTGTAGCTGAAGTGTTTGCTGCACCTGTCGGCCTCCCACTTCGCCTTGGCTGATGTGCTTTCTGCGGAGATTCGTCTAGGCCGATTCGAGGCCGGGGTGTACGGCCGCTCTATCACTGTTCTTCGGCTCGCGTCTCGGGCTAAGTTCACCTGACGGTCTGCCTCTTCGTTCACGGGGATGCCGGAGTGCCCAGGGACCCAGTGGATCTCGGTTGCGATGCCGTGGGCGAGTAGATTCCGCCATCTTCCGTTGATCCGCCTCGCCAGCCGCTGCCCTGGGCCCGGATCCAGGTGTGCCGTTCGTCGGATCGCGGCCTGTGAGTCGCTGAAGACTGCCACCTTCTTCACTCCATGCTCCTGCAATTTCTCTCTCTTATCGATTGCCATATCAAGCACGAGTCCAATCGCCCACAGATTCGCATCGATGACGTCCATATGTCCAGTGCCCAGAAAGCTGCGGCGAGACATCCATTCATTTCCGCGTTTACACACTGCTGTGGCTCCCACTCGGCCATCGTCTGAGCGCCATCCATCTGTCCACCACATCCAGACCCCTGCTCCGACTTCGGCTGCTTTCTCTCTTGACCAGTGTTGCGCGGCACTCTTGGCTGCGGTGGTGTCGTCCGGTATGGTGGTCCTGACAACTGATTCTTGGCCCGGGGGCGGCCAATCCGTGCCTTCGGTTGTCCGGCCATGCTCACGCTCCTCCCGGATTACTTTGCATATTGGTGCACCAGAGGAGGGGTTGTGGTGTAGCTCCTTCAGCTTGCTACTGCATGCGTTTGCTAGTCTCGCTGTGAATCGCTGCTGTCTGGCGTCTAAGATCACTGTCGCCGGTGTGAGCCCTGACTCTCTCATTGGTGCGCCCTGTGTGGTCGTCGGCACCGCGCCCAGGATGGACCTGGCTTATCGATTGAGGAGGAGTTGGAGGTCGTCTCGCCTGCCTACTTCTCTCGGGTCCCACCAGAGCTCGCTCCCATATAGTGCGATCGCTTCGACGCACGCCACCTGGACGGCCCTTACGCTCTCCGGAACAACGCCGTATGTCTTGGTAAGGGTTCGCAGTCTAGCTTCTGCTGCCCTGGCCTTCTTCATGCATCGGTTGTGCTGCTCCTTCAACGTTAGGTGTGCGTCCATCCAGACGCCTAGCCAGCGTGTCGCCTGTGTGTTGAATCATATGATCCTGGTCCCGACTGTTATCATTGCTGTCAGTTCCGGCCGGAGGTGTTTCCTATGGCCCCGTCTGCGCGTGAACAGTGCCGCCTCCTTCTTTGTGGTGTCGAACTGCAGCCCTCGTCCACTCGCCCACTCAATGCTCTTTGCTGCGCATCTCTCAAGTATCGTGACGAAGTGGTTGACATCGCTGCCGGTCGCCACCCAGCTGAGGTCGTCTACAAATCATAGCCCTTCGGCTTCTGATACGTACTCTTCGACCCATGTGATCAGTCCTGAGGTGTAGATTGCGAAGAGGATCGGTGACACAGGTGAGCCCGCTTCCACTGGGTGTCTTTCCATGGCGTTGCCCTCGATTATCATTTGCACCGGTCTCTCCGAGAGAAAGCTCTCCGTCCATTGTATAAGGTCTCCGTCCATTTGCCTGACCTTCATTAAGTTGACTAGTCTTCCTTTTGCCACGCTTGGGAAGGCTGCTTTAATGTCCATGAGAAGCACGCCTGTTATGTGGCCGTTCTTCCAGGCTGCGTGAGCTCTGTCGACCATGATGGCCACTGCATCGATGGCTGACCGTCCTTTTTTGCTTCCGAGTTGTCCATCACTGAGTAGTCCTCTTCTCTCGGCTTCCTCTGACAGCAGCTCAGCGACCACTTTTTCCACCACTTTTCCCATGCAGCTCAACAGCGATATGGGCCGATAGGCCTTCAGCTGCGTGTAGTCATCTTTGCCCGGCTTGCGAATCACCACGCCGCTAGCCCACTTCCATACCGCTGGATGTCTCCCCGTGCGAATGGCCGCCTACGTCAGCCTCACGATCCTCTCTTTGTCCCACTTCCAGAGCAGCCGCATGGCGCCGAACAACAGCTTGTCCGGCCCCGGTGCCTTTTTTACCGATTGAGGAATCAGGGCTCGTTCAACCGCTTGCTCTGAGACGCGCGTGTGTGCGCTTCCCGCGGGAGGTAGCTCGTAGTACTGGTCGTCGTCATTCGGAGGGCAAGACTTGCGCCTTAGCATCTCCTCCGTCTCTAGTGATGTGTTTGCTTGCTTGCCTTCTCTGTCTGTTAAGGCTTCCACGGTTGTGCCCGCCCGAGGGTTAGCGTATCGCGCTGCTCTCCATACTTCGGCCTCCCTCAGGTTGTGCAAGTACTCGCTCCACATTTTTCTTTTGGACTGTCGGATCGACTTCTGGAGTTCAGCCTTCGCCCTGGTGGCCTCTTCCGAGTTCTGTCTCATCCTTTTCTCTCTTCCGACCGCCTGCCTTCTTTTCTTGATGTCGGCATTCCACCACCTCCTGGATCTGGCGCAGATCCTGATTTTCTTTGCCGTGGCGTCGAGAACGTTGCCCATTGCCTCCTGACACCATGCGGCCTCTCGCTCCACCTCGTCTGCCATGCACTCTGCATCCAGGTGAGCTCTCTCTTTCGCTAGCTCTCTCCATAGCTTCTCCGTCGCTTTCGCGTCCTCCTCCGTCATTGCAGCTAAATTCCACCCTACTACCATTTCGTGGTCCGCCTCCTCCTGTCGGTCTGCTTCCACCTGCCATTCAATAACCTCGTGATCGGATCCCGTGGCGTGGTCGTCGGCCAGTATGGACAACGTTGTTATTGGTCGATTCGCCAGCGTCAGGTCGATGACCGTCTCGCACTCATGACCTTCTCTTGTCCAGTCGTGGGGGGCTCTCCCATCATTTCCAATCTCCAGTCCATTTTCGTCAATCACGTCTTCCCAGAAGGTAGCATCCCGCTGCACTTGGCATCTTGGGTCCCATTGTGTGCTATGGGCGTTGAAGTCTCCAGCGAGGACAGTGCCACACTGCCAAATGACTCTCTGGCAGTTCAACTTCCGTGCCGGTCTCTCCCCAGATTGGGTGTCTTTTTGATCATAAACGTTGACAATCCTCGTTATCGTCTCCCCTCTCCTCCTGACGTCTTTAGCAATGACATCGTCGTTAGCACCTCTACTAGTGTTAGCAACGGTTCCGGGTTACCCGGCTGCGGTCCGGGTTTGGAACCGGACCGGATCGTCCAGTTCGGGTTGTTACCCGGAAAACAGGGGTACCCATCGGGTTCGGGGACGGGTTGGAACCGGACCGCGGTTCCATATTACGGTTCCTGCAACTTTGCCTCCAATTAAGTATCTTAGTTCTGATCGTATCGTGACATGATCAGTACGTAAATTGTGCAGTTTTAGCCCCTCTTTCACCTCCCGCTGTCAGATTTGCGATTGGACCAATATTCATTGAATCGCTGTGAAATCAGGTGATATTTCGGCCGAAAAGTGCGGGTTTTCGATAGCGACTCAATGAATACTGGTCGGATCGCAAATCTGAGAGCAGGGGGGGAAAGAGAGGCTAAAACTACACAATCTACGTACTGATCATGTCACGATATGATCAGAACTCAGATACTTAATTGGAGCCAAAATAGTAGATTTGAAATGCCGGGTTTTTGGTGGGAACCCGTTGCAACGGTCCGGTTCCGGGTTGGAACCGGACCCGGAACCGAACCGGGAATTTGGACCCGGTGCTAACACTAACCTCTACTCAAATCCGTCCGCTCATCAACCACCAGGCCGCTCCCTCTCTGTATAACTGTCCAAAATCTTTTTCTTGTTCTTATTTCGTATGCCGAATGGCTGATCCCAATACCTCCTTTTTCTCTCGGTAGCTCTTGCAAGCACACTACGTCCGCCCTACGTTCGACTCCCGTCTCCAGCACTGCAATGGTCCACTCGTATGACCTTGCGCAATTGTGCTGGATCACTCGAATCATTGGTAGCGAGGGCTCCCGCTTCAGTTTCAGTCGCGGTCGTAGTCGCGATCTCGGGCTCAGTCATCATGACATCTCTCGCCTCCCCCATTGCCTCCTCTCCCTCCGCATCAGCCTTCTCCTCCCTTCCGCCATCTGCTGCCCCTCCTCCCCTAGGTCTGTGACCAAGCACCACTCTATTCGTCCCCGTTGCCGTGTGCATAGCTGCGTTCGTGGCAGCCCGTCTTGCTGTTCCCAGCTTTCTGCTCTGCCACGCCGCTCTGGCGGCTTCAGTCTTCTTCGTGCACCTGCTACTGAACGCAATATGATTTCCTCGGCAATTGGGGCACTTCTCCAGCGTGTGGCCGCAAAGTGATCCCTGCCTCGCTGTACACCCCACTACATTGCACTTGTGGTCGCTTGTCCGGTGATTGCCTGAGCAGTAGCCACACTTGGGCTTGTTGCCGCACTTATTCTCTATGTGGCCCCATCCACAGCAGAGCTCACACCTACTATCAGGGCCCGTGTTTAGTGTTAGCAACGGTTCCGTTTTCGGACCGTTTCTATTATAGCGGTTCCATGAAAACCCGGACCTGGCCGGTTCGGTCCGGGTTTGTGCCAAACGGTTCCCTCAATTAAGTCCACGAATATTCATCCGATAATTTAGTATTTGGTACATGAAATATGCAGCTGCAGACGGCGCATCTTTTGGCGGTCTCCGATTTTTGATATCTTTAAAACTCAGCAAGCTGCTTTGAAATTATTGTCATTTTTGGCGCAAAAACGAGGTTTTTCGGCT
>Ga0307512_10002169_pt1 | contig 25651 bp, 35 predicted proteins | sample 14_EM_MG_FD_200267 | JGI IMG/M metagenome (GOLD analysis project Ga0307512, IMG submission 200267) | Populus trichocarpa ectomycorrhiza microbial communities from riparian zone in the Pacific Northwest, United States - 14_EM | ecosystem: Host-associated > Plants > Roots > Unclassified | place... | reverse complement strand
GCCCCGCCCCAGCCATGTTACTATCGATGAGGAGCAGAGAAAAATGGCGGTGCTCGGGGAGGAGTCAGACTGATAAGTATTATATAGTTTGGCACATAGCCATAAGATCACCTACTGGACCATTGGACCTGGGACCCTACAGCATGCTCTTCTTACGCGGCCTCACCGCCCTCCCCGGCCGCGCCCGCCGGGGGTGTCCGCGGAAACGCGGATGGACCATCCACAATCGATCCATCGATCCAATGATCTAGTTCAATTCGGTTCAATCCAGTCCAATTCCAGCGTGCGCGTGCCCACAAGCACTGCATGCATTGCCAGGCGAGCGCTCTTCCAGCGGACCCTGCATTCGCCATCGGCTGACTCGGGTAGGCAACAATGTGTCCTCCCCTCTTATAGGCACTTCTATAAGGAATTCGGCGCAACGTCAATTCGAGGGAATGAACTATTTACGCCAACCAGGGACCGATCAAGATAAGCGTATAAGGTATGTAAAATCCAAAGAGTCGCACAGACACGCGAAAAGTACTCAGCAAATGCGCTGTGAGGTACCACGTAGGGAAAACAGTCGGTCATTCAAACAGTCAATCGGGCGGTCTTGTGAGCATCGTCAGGTGGCGCCGTTCCCCTCAAGCCTTGCTTCTTTTCTTCTTTTCGGGGCGTGCAGGGGTGGGGCCGGAGGACAAACTGGCCTTGCTCTTCGGCTTCGCAGCAGAGGCCGTAGCAGTCTGACCCTTGGGCTTTGCTTTGCTTTTGGCAGGCGGTGGAGAAGCCGCAGGTACCTCTTCTCCCATCTCTTCGTCCTCTTCCTCAGCCGAATTGCCACCTGCCTCGTCTTCCTCCCCGGAGGACTTGTCGGATGAACTCGTGTCAGTGGAAGAATCACTTGGTTCCGGGGTTTTTTGCGCCAATTTGGCGCCCTAAAACCCTTTTAGCATCCGAGCCCCACCTTGCAGGATGGTGACGAACAGGTGAACCCACCTCGGTGGGTTGTATGGGCTCTTCAACGGCTGTGGCTACCGCCTTACGACTAGCCGGCTTCGTGGGGGCCACAATTCCCCGGCGCTCTTCATATGCTCGTTTCTCTGCCTCCCACCGCTGTTTGGCCTCCGCTTGAAGGCGCTCATAGGGCTAAATGATGGCGTAAGAGGTCGCAATGCGGTTCGGATTTAAGGGAAGAACACGGACAGCCTTCAGTTCTGGCGTCATCTCTGCCCACTGCTTCGAGACCCTGGCCATTATCTCTGCTGGAGTGATATCGGGGTGTTGTTTGCGTAACTCCTGGCGCAGGTCATTCTGGAAGAAAATGTAGGAAGATGCCGCGCGTTTGGGCGCGTCTGGATCCTTTACCCTCCTGCCTGCGGTGCGTCGTTTCTTGGTCGTGCCCTCGACGACCTCCTCTTCCGTCCCGTGGCGCTTACTTCCCGCATATAGAGGCACTGACGTATTTCCATTAAAGGAAGCCTGTGTGAGCATCTGAGCAAAGTGGTCGGCAACATTCGCGCAGTGGCGCATTTGTTCCGCGACGGAGCTGAAGCTCGCGATGAGCTAGATAGCGAGAAGGTTGAGTGGAGGGAGAGATGGACGATAAGATCAAAGGGGACTAGCCGTTAGTTTTTGACGTTCAAGTTGGGCAAAGACGGGGTCATGTTGTGAACTTGCCATCGCCGGAGCAGTTGAGGATATACGGAGGTGGGGTAAAAAGGCCTTTTTGTTGAACGCAAGTTGCAATTGTTGAACTTTACGTACAGTATTAGTACAGTTTGTATGGCATTGTATTGTGTTGTACACAAGTCACATTGAAGAATGGCCCCTTTCGGAGTGTGAATTTGACGAAGCGGAGCCACAAGCTGAGGCAAAGTTTCTTAAGGGCGGCCCGCTGTGTGTGGGAGATGAAAAGCGTCGACGTCGACTGGAACGCTCCTCCCAGAGTGGCCATTCAAACCTTTGTCTCAGCTGGCAGTTCTGTTAGCGGTATCGTCCCGGAAAGTTCCGTTTTTCTCCATTCTCTCCTCTTCTTTTGCGGTTCGGTTACGCCAGTTGTTGAGCCGTAATTGTGTGTTTGCCAGTCGTCGGGAAAAAGTGCAGCAGTAGCGCCTCACAACAGAGAAAGGGAAAAGAGAAAAAAACGTAGAATAAGGAGACCATCGACAAACAATGGACGTGTACTCGAATGCGTCCAGCTGGTTGCAACATTCTCCCACCCAGGTTGCCCAGCCATCGCCGGTCGTTCCAAACGACATCGCCGATTCCCAGCGACCTTCAAACTCGAACGACTGGAAAGACCCGCCACCCACAGCGTCTGACTCAAATGGTGCCGCCGCAGTCTCTGGAAACATTGATCTGCACGACTTTGGCTTGGGAGACCTTTCTGGTAAGCACCGCGTGCATCCATGCCCCCCTACTGTGCGCGTTGCCAAATGAGCCTGACTGGGTATCTCCAGCGCCACAGACCTCCTCAACATCCCTTGCTACCCCTTCTCCCTTCTTCAACTACTCCAACAACTTCTTCCTTCCTTCCGTCCCCGCCCCCTACAATGCCATGACCTATGGTTCGTCGTCTTGGTCACCTCAGCCCGGGCAGGTACCTTTATCAACATACTCCACCTTGAACGGCGCAACATCCGCGAACTCTCAAGCCCCACCACCTCAACCGTCGCCGACCAACATAGAGTGCGTACTCTGCTTGCTCGTCCTTAACATACACCTACTCACGTATCAGTTGTAGCCCTGCCTTAACGACCCTCAGCGCATCTATCCCACAGCTTTCATATTCCCCTTCAGCCAACAACGTTTCCCAGCGACAAGCATCCCAGCATCATCTACCATTGCATTCTCAGTACCCTCAATTATCTTCATTATCTATTGCATACACACAAGCACCTCCCTCCTCTCTGGCATCCACACTCTCCCAAACGACACAAAGCCAAGTACCCTCACAATCGCAACGGCCGCAGTCACCCCAAGGCACGCTATCTCCATTCGCCCTTCATGCCCCCCAGCACCTATCCGCCATCCCACCGTCCTCATTCTATACCGCAACACCCCAGTCCGATTCACCCGCCCCTCCGTCCCAGAGTCGTCGAGAGGCATTTCTTAACGCCATCCAACCTTCTCTTCAGTCGAAGAGCTTTTCAGGCGGGGCCCGCAGCGTGCAGCAACTCGTTGGCAAAATAGTAGAATTTGGTATCTTGGAAGTGAGCGCACAGACCAGGCTTGATATTCTTACCAAGATCCGAGACAATGCCGGGAACAATTATTTTCGTGCCTGGCTCGAGAATGTGTCCGCAATGGATATCGCGAGGGAATGGCTGAAAGCTGGGACGACGACAAATGCGGATAATCAAGTGCTGGAGACTGTCATGCCGTTACTTCACGTGTGTTTCCTATGTCCTTATTCCCCAGAGCAGCTGCTCATCTTTTTTTTTTTTTTGGTCTTATCTATCTGTTACGCGATGCCGTCAAATGAACCTACATGGTTTGTAATTGCCAGATTGCGGACCGCCTGCCTTTTACGGGTGACACGCTTGTGTCCTCTAAAATTGGCAAAATTGTTCGCAAACTTGCCAAGGATGCTCCCATACCGGGTGAGTACTCCCTTCTGTTATTACAGCGATCCTTGCCGTGTGGTACCAAAGTGTTTCTATTTACGGTGGCTAGCCATACACCCATCGTAGTGCCTGGCTGCACTTTACTTTTGTAAATGCTCTACAATAGGGAGAGATGTCTGACGATAAAGTCCATTCATGCACTGTTTCTACAGCGGTCAAGGACATGGCAGCAAACCTCGAACGAAAGTGGCGAAATCAATTCGTTTTCATGCAGGACCAGGTCATACATGCTGATGATGACCCACAAGGTGGGTTATATCATCGCCAATTCATGATGGGTTTATCAAATCCACTTGGCTTTTTTGATCTCGGCTAGACGCGAAACCAAAGAAGCGCAAACTCCCTGACGTCACGTCCAAGGTTGGTCCACCAACGAAGAAGAGTGCTGTGTCCGTGGTATCGTCATCGCGACCTTCCGTGGTGGTCAAGAAGGAGGGGAAGCCGTCAACAGCGACGTCAGCGACGGCGGCGGCAACAATGGTGAAAGAGTCAAAGTCAGACTCATCCTTCTTCTCGGCACCCAAACAGAAACCAAAGTTGCCGAGCTTCAAAAAGGCACCTGGTGGAGCGGTGACACCAGCTACAACGAAGAAGGAGCCTCCAGCAAACGTTGCGCAACCGTCGTCGACTGATGCTTTCCAGGAAGCCCTGAAAGACATGAGGGCGCGCAAGTCATCGCCATCTGCACCCAGTATATCCACCAATAACGCATCGGCATCATCTGCGGCATTGGCTGGTGCGAAACCTCTCAAAAAGAAAAAAACCGTAACATGGGCTCCCGATGAGCAGCTCGAGTTGGTGAAACTCATTGAGAGAGCGGTGTACGACGATGATCCTGTTGATGTCAGCCTCATTTTCCTATCCATAATTGTACAATACATTAATTACGTGCCATCCATGCTGATTTACAGGGTACACCACACGCACTGCACAATGTACGTGAATTGGAAAGAGGCGAAGGCGCCGCGCTGCACGCCCACTTATTTGAAGAGGTTCTCGATTGGTCCGAACCACAACGTAAGCGTTGTTCACACGCAACTAGCAACGGCGCACTGACACCGCACTCACTCTATCTCATTAGCCATTGACATCCCAGGGGATATCGAAGCGCGTCCGCGGGGAGAAGGCAGTCAAGAACGCGGTGCCCAAGAGCAGCGCGAACTCACCGCTCTCGGTGCATCCTATCTCGTTCAACCCATTCCTGATTCTCCCGCGGATTTACCACCCAGCTCGATCCTTCCGCAAGAAAGAGTGGATGAAAACGTAGTACACATGCTTGCGGGCGCTGAAATTGACACACTCTCGTGGCCACCTGCTATGACGACGGCGTCGTTGGCTGGTGCGAGCGTCTCCGAGCTTGTCGGGCAGCTCGCTGAGGGAGCCAACTCGGCGGTACCCGACGCACTACCCGCGCCGGCGTTCGACCCTGCTGTGTTGGCGCAGCTTGCGAGCAGTATTCCTCAAGAACAGCTTCAACAACTTGCACAGATGTTTGCCGCACAGCAGCAGCACCAACAGCCACAACCACAAGGCGACCACAACAGTTGGGATTCACAGGCACCGGCGTTCTCGGCGGACGCCACCAACGCCAGTGAGACCCCACGCGATCATTGGCCCTCTGCGCCGGAAGAACCGAGGTGGGGTGGGTCCGGCCGGGGTCGTGGGCGGGGTCGTCCGTTAGAAGGAGTTAGACAGTTTAAATCGCGAATACCTTGCTCGTTCTATGCACAAGGAAGGCAAGCACACATTTCCACGCCCTTTACCCGTTCCCCTTTTGTCCGAATGAAAGCGCTGATGGAAATCGCGTCGAAAAACAGATGCAAGTACGGCGATCAATGCAACTTTAGCCACGATCAGGGTCTTGGTTAGGAGGGTCAGGGGCGTGCAGTCTCTGGCATTTGTGGGGATGTCCATGAGCCTAGCGAGATTGGTCATGCGGACCTGCTACTCGCACGCCACCAGCCTCCGCCGGCAGCCCTGGGTATGGGGCGTTTCTGTGGGGTGTTCTATCGAGTAGCACAGATTACCCTGTTTTTGCCACCCACAATTCATTCGATGTACGAGGATACCCAGAGTGGGCCACGAAGCAGATCCGTCAGTGGTCATGGGGCCATGAACGTGTACGGGCGCCAGGCCAACACGCGTAGTGCTACTGATACCGAAGATATCCGTCCTTCCTATCGATTCGAAGTTTCTCCCGCAGAATAGAATCGATCAGTGTGAAAAAATCATTCCGAGGTGCATTACTAGAGTAGCTTTGTTGCGCACCAAGCACCCGGCGAAATATAGGATACGTACAGTGCGGATAAATACGACGCTATAAAACATGGACATACGGCAAATCCCGGTGCGCAAGAACAAAAAAAGGCGGAGGACGAAGCGAGGACGTGAGGCGGGGTGGGAAAAAAAAAGCGATGTGTCCGTAGAGTACATGTAATTTCTAACATATTGCAGGACGAGATGTTTGAGCCACCGAATGCGTGCGAACGAACGAGCAGACAGAGAAGACAGAAAGAGGGGAGACGAGTACACAGACTGTTTCGACAGATCGGGTCAGGATCAGGAGGACAACAAAACACACGCCCGGACGGGCGTCAGTTTCCGCCCGTAGTCCGTCCCCGTTTCCGAGGATTTCGCTTCCCAGCGGAAGACTGCTCCGCGTTCGCCGTTGTCGGCGAGTTTGTCTCGCCTCCTTTGCGCTTCAGTTGCGCGTTCTGCATCGAGGGCGTTGATGACCCTGCAGGGGCAGACGCCATCGGATTGGGGGCATTCGTCTGCTGTGGCGTACCTTTCGCCTTGTCAGGCGATGACGATGGGGAAGATGCCGACGGCGCGCTCTGCGGGATTGTCGCAGGAGTGAGCTGAGCAGACGATGGCGCGGTGGACGCCAAGGTTGGAGTATACAGCGAATGTGTTGACGGTCCCGCACTCATACCCTCAGGCAGGTACTGACCTTGCGCATGCGGTGGCATCTCCCGAATATGTTGCACGAACTGTTTTAGTGTGTCTAGCAGATGACTCATAAATGCGCGAGTCAGAAGTGTCACCGATGAAGAATACGCACCCAAAGGACCAACATTTTTGACATGAGAATAGTGCATAAGATCGGTCATTTGCGCGACACTTTCCGCCAACTGGGAAGGTCACAAAAATGGTTAAAACCGGAGTTAAGGTCGAGATTCGGCGTACGTACCTCAAGGCATCTCATAGTGGCCTGTGGGATACCGAAGGCGTTCACCGGTTCCGTAGGGATGTACGCACGCTCGTAAGTTATCCGATGATCTTCCCATCCTCCCTCATCCCTCTGGCCAACCTGTGGTTGCGGTGGTTGCGGTGGATGAGGTGGAGGCGGCGGTAGCGGCGGCACACCTGCGCCATTCATGGTCGGTGACGGGGTCGGGGGATTGCGGACCTGCGGAGTCTTGTTGTTATCGAGGCGATTACCCCCTATTACATCCACTGCGACGTGCTTCTCATAAACATTGGAATCGAATTGGATGTGATCGATCTTGAGCGTAAAGCTAGAAGGAGGTACAGACTGTGCCGGGGCACTATTCTGAGTTGCACTAGGAATCACAGAGACATATGCTGTGAATGGTCCGCGGAGCGTTACTGTGTACCCATTGTGATATCTGTATGTCCACATGGCAGAGACGCATTGCACAATCGCTTGGTGTGAACCAACGACGCGTTCTCGCGCACCGTCGAGGGACAATGTCATGGATTTGACACCGGACTGACTTGTTACAAGAAAAAATCGCGGAAGGACAGGTGTGCCAACCTCTACCCGGCTCGTGAGTAGAGCCTCGACAGCTCAAATCAAATATGAAACTAACCGAATACTTTTGCCTCTACCCTTTGGTTGTCTTTCCAAAGTGTAAGTTTGAGAGTCGCTGTTGGTGAGAAAAACTCCTCGACCAGGCTCTCCCAGTGTGAAAGTTGTGACTTTTGGGCCTACAAGTTGAACAAATCAGTGATGAGCTAGCGTAACGGTGTTGCATATAAGAGAGCATACTCTCTGATCCTCGGCCGCGAGTACGCCGCTGAATTGCAGGATACGGGTCAGAGCTTGGCCGAGTCCAATTGCGGCGGCAAGACTACAAAACCACGACAAGGTAAGAAGAGGAAAAGCGGCAAAGTAATAATGACAAACGAACCCCGGTATGGACGGACGAATGCTAGGGACACCCGGCTGTCGTGAAAGGTTGCCATTCTCGGTCGACGATGCTGAGGTCAAGGGTGGTGGACCTGTCCCTCCACCCGTTCCAAGGTTTGGACGGGGTTGCGGAGGAGCGGTCGATCCACCGCTGATACTTGCGGGATGCCCCTGGAGGAGGGTTGCATTTGGGGGGAGGGTGCCAGATACGCTACGCGGCGTAAGAGATCGTCTCATCTGTTGCTGGGAAGACGGCCGCTGCGGCTGAGACTGAGGACGGGTGGGGTTGGCGACGGGAGGATTAGTTCTGTCAGTTACGTGTGCCTGAGAAATTTGCGCTTGTTGAAGTGGTGTCTGCTGCCGAGGTGGTGTGGGATGCGGCAGACCCTGAGGGGTTGGGGCCCGCTGGTGAGTCAAGCCAAGGGCCGAATGCGATGAAGAGGGCGGTCGCTGGGGCATCGTCGTGAATGTTTGGTGGAATGCTTCATTCGTGCCGCTTCCGGGAGTACCAGAAGGAGTACCTGGTCCGTATTGCAAGGAAGCTATCTGTGCAGGTGTCATAGTGAAGTTTTCCGAACGTGGGGGCGATGTGCTAGTGGAGCCAGCACCACCACTGGAACCGCTGTGTCCCATATCGGTGGGTTGGGATGGCGGAGATGAGGATGGCATGAAACTAAACGGCTGATTTGCAGGGTTAGGTCCAGCAATATGGTTCGTGGGGGGATGTGCGCCAGCTTGCGAGAAATGCCCCCCCGGAAAGCCTGGCATCCCACCAAATGGATTCGTGCCATCAGGGGTAGTGATTGTGCGATGCATTGTTTGTGCCATAGAATTCGCTGGCCCCTGCGGTCCTTGCTGAGGCGGTTGTGCTCCTGGGCCACCCATTGCCAATCCACCGGGAAATCCTTGGTGCGGTTGCGTTTGCTGAGGCACGTTGCCAATGATCCCGGATGACATATTCACGCCGATGCCACTCGAACTTCGCATTCCAGCACTGGCTGGAATGTTTGACATGGCCACAGGCGGACGAATTGGGCCAACACTTGGCTGACCCGGCAGCGAGGGTTGTCCGGGTCGTATCCCCATCTGCGATTGAGGTTGGGACTGAGGCGCTGGACGTTGCGTTTGGAGACCACTAGTAAGATTCAGCCCAGGATTATTAATATTGCTAGGATGAGAAGGAGGATGAGATGTCGTGAGGGGGCCGCCGACACCACCAGGCTGGGATACAACGCGGTGAGCTGGACCTTGCCCACTTTGTGGCGCCATACCAGGATATCCAACTCCTGAATGCTGCGCGGGGACGACACCGTTCATAACCGGGGGACCAGTCTGTGCCCCACCGGCGGTTGCACGTTGGGACTGAATATGGATATGCCGCTGGCGGTTGTCGGCTTGTATCCGCGCGAGGTTAGGGTGAGGAAACGGTCCGTTAGATGGGTGTGCATTCGGCATGAAGTTCATGCCTGGGTTGGCGCCGGAAAGAAGGTTAAGATTGTGGGGCTGACTAGGTGTCGATGGGCCAAGGAAGGGCTGGGGCATTACACCTTGAGGCTGGAGGCCATGGCGCATCAGCTCCGGCTGGGAAGTCATCTGTGAGCCTGGAAAGGGGTGTGTGTGTTCAGCCAGGATGTAAAGATGGTGGGGTCTCGAGCATGCACTGCAGATTCGCAGAACCCAAATAGAGTGCTCGCGAGAAGATCAAGCAGCTGAGATAAGCGATTAGATTTCCACTCCAATACCGGCGGTCCTGAGGGAAAGAAGAAATTCCTGTAGTTTGAGGAGGGGCGAGAAAGGCGTCGGCGACGTCGTTGGCGTCGAGCACGAAGTGAGGCGAATCCCTTCAAAACTCGCACGGTCGGAGTCACACCAAACGTGACATACCACCCACGTCACGCAATCACGCTCCTGATCAATCATCATCATGGTTCGGCAGTTGAAGCATCACGAGAAGAAACTCTTGAAAAAAGTCGACTTTTTCAACGTGAGTTTTAATTTTGTTTGGATTTCTTACTTCTTTTCACACCGCTTCTATAGTGGAAACAAGATGCAAACCTTCGCGAGATCAAAATTATGCGCAGATATCACATACAGGATCGGGAGGACTACCACAAGTCCGTACCAACAACCACATGCTACGTCTTCATCTAAACTGACACATGTCGGATAAGGTACAACAAGCTGTGCGGGTCACTGCGATCCCTAGCACATCGGATCACGCTTCTCCCTCCTCAGGATCTCTTCCGCTCTCGAATGGAGGGTCAGATCCTCTCGAAGCTTTATGACATGGGCGTCCTCAATTCGCAAGCAAAGCTCAGTGATATTGACAATAAGCTGACTGTAGCCGCGTTCTGTCGGCGTCGTCTAGCCGTCATTATGGTCACGTCGAAGATGGCCGAAACCGTCAGCGCTGTGAGCACATTGTGTTTTTAGTTCAAGGACTGCCATGTTCACCCAAGATCAGGCAGTCAAATTTATTGAGCAAGGTCATGTCCGTGTCGGACCCGATAACATTACGGACCCGGCTTACCTCGTCACACGGTGAGTATACTACTGAATGATATGCCAATTTTCGCTCACAGTAACCGACTTTTTCTCAAGACATTTGGAGGATTTCGTCACATGGGTCGACACATCTAGATTGAAGAGGACGGTCATGAGATACAACGACGAGGTGCGTTCTATTTTCTGGTTTTTGATTTTCTCGCCTGTGTTGATGCCCTTTCAGCTTGACGATTTTGATTTGTTGTGATGTTGGTTTATTGCCATACACGCATGGTAGCCGTAGTTGTTGATAGTGTGTGTAGTAACCCCGCTTATAATATTTTACAAACACCGCCATAAATGGCACGTGAATCGAGTCGTCACGCGTCTCCACGCCAAACTCGTTCTCTTCCCGCGATTCTGTACCGACCTGCGCTTTGCTATAACGGCTGCTGCTTCTTTCCCTGAGTTCCGTACTCATACATATAGACTTGCCTAATCTATCCGTGCCATGGCCGATCATGGCGATGGAAATATCAAAGTCGTCGTCCGATGTCGTCCCCTTAATTCGCGAGGTCAGTCCTGCCTTTCCGTGGCTGCCACACTAATTTGCCCCGCTCACATCGGTAACTCCAGAGCTCGCGCGTGGTGCCAAACCGCTTGTCCGCATGTCGGGCAATCAAACATTCATTGATCCACCAGAGCCAGGATCTGCCCAGGAGAAGGCGTCCTCGGGTCGCGCGACGGAGCGCAAGACAATGTCGTTCTCCTTTGACAAGAGTTACTGGTCTGCAGGTCCCCGCGACGAACCAGGTTACTGCTCACAACAAACGCTTTTTGATGACCTCGGGAAGGAGTTATTAGATCATGGATTTGCGGGATTCAATGCGTGTATCTTGGCTTGTGAGTTTTGCATTCACGTCACGCGTTTATAGCTCTGACATTCGCACTCAAAGACGGGCAGACAGGTGCGTGTCATCTGCGCTCTCTTCGGTTTGCACACCGACCTTTGAAATAGGATCTGGAAAATCGTATAGGTAAGTCCGAAGCTCGTCTGAATTACCACACAACTCATCATACACACACCCCTCTCCATTCCCCTCACAAACTCACTTGCCGATCCTACCTCTATGCACCCATGTTCTCGCTCACCCCTTACGTAGTATGATGGGCTGTGAGTTGCGTTATCACATGTTTCACATACCACGATCGTTGAAACCGTGTGCCTCAGATGGACCGGACAAGGGTATCATTCCACAGACGTGTAGCGAGTTATTCGCACGTGTGGAAGAGAAATCTGCTGGGGATGAACACCTTAAATTTACCGTAGAGGTCTCTTATATCGAGGTACGCTCTAACGTTTAATCCTCACAGATGTACTCAATCATTGTCATACCCATGTAGATATACAATGAGAAGGTGCGCGATCTGCTGAATCCAAAGAACACTGGCAATCTTCGTGTCCGTGAACATCCGATCCTGGGTCCCTATGTAGAGGACTTGTCGAAGCTCGTGGTGAATAGCTACGATGAAATGATGACGCTCATGGACGAGGGTAACAAGGCACGCACAGTCGCCGCAACGAACATGAATGAGACGTCAGTGATCGATCGTTTTCATGGCACAAGCCCTCTCATAGTTGTACCTCCCTAGATCTTCGCGTTCACACGCAGTTTTTACTCTCATTCTTACCATGATGCGCCATGATGTAGATACGAACCTCGATACAGAAAAGGTGTCACGGATCAGGTATGATCGCCTGTCTACACTTCCTGTACACTCGAGTCTGAATCTCGGTAGCCTCGTCGACCTTGCCGGTTCCGAACGTGCGAACTCTACCGGCGCGACTGGCCAGCGGCTGAAGGAGGGTGCAAACATCAACAAGTCTCTCACGACCCTTGGAAAAGTGATTTCTGCATTGGCAGCGGCCTCCGGTAGTGATCACAAGAAGGGAAAGAAGAAAGGAGACGAATTTGTGCCCTATCGGGATTCGGTGTGTTCGGGGGCCAAACCGCGTGTGGGACTCCACGGTTAATTAACCTACGCTACAGGTCCTTACATGGCTTCTGAAGGACTCGCTCGGTGGAAATTCCAAGACGGCAATGATCGCAGCTATCTCCCCGGCCGACTACGAAGAGACCTTAAGTACCCTGAGATATGCAGACCAGGCGAAGAAGATTAAGAATAAGGCTGTCGTCAATGAGGATCCTAATGCCAAGCTTGTACGTGAACTCAAGGAAGAGCTGGAGATGCTCCGAGGTACGCGTCTGATTCTATACTCTACGAGTACACCACCGCTGCCCTATGCTCGCAAACAGCTCGCGTGGCTGGCTCAGCTGGTGAAGACGTTTACGACCCGAAGATCCCACCTGAGAAGCAAAAAGTTACGTACAAGGCGAAGGACGGGACAATCAAGACCGTTACCAAGGCTGAGCTACAAGATCAGCTCGAGTCTAGCGAGAAGCTCATGCAAAGTCTCAACGAGACGTGGGAGCAGAAACTCCAACGCACACAAGACGTCCAGAAAGAGCGTGAGAAGGCTCTCGAAGAGTTGGGCATCACAGTTGAGAAAAACAATGTTGGTGTGCATACACCGAAGAAGGCACGGATATCATCTCATAACCGTTGGTGGTCTCGCTGATTGACCCTGCGTCAGATGCCGCATCTTGTGAACTTGGTACGTAATCTGCGTCAGTCATGGCTAATTGGGATGTCTTCATCGTTCTGTAGAACGAGGGTGAGTTTTCAATCGAAGATGTGGTGTCATATTCACTGTTTACGATAGATCCACTCATGAGCGAGTGCTTAATCTATCAATTGAAGCCCGGTAGAACAACGGTGATATTGACCAATGTGGCCCTTTTCGCACTCTAACCGCCGTTCCTTAGGTTGGGCGCCTGGACAGTGAAAAAGCTGTTCATATACGTTTGAGTGGCGATAACATACTCGAAGAGCACTGTCATTTCGAGAGCACGGATGGAAGAGTGACCCTACATGCGTTCCAAGGCGCCATCACAGTATGTCTGTCGTCACCGCATTCCAGGCCCGGACCTAACATTACGCAGTTCCTGAACGGAAAACAAATTTCTGCTGAGCAGGTGCGGCTGTTTCCCTGTGACAAAGTCACTCTGCTCAAGATAGCCTCAGCCCCACAAGCTTCGCTCCGGCTTTCGCATCATTCTTGGTGAGTTCATTAGCTGATGGGGCGAGCTACTGAAGTAAACGTGGTGTAACAGGAGAGCACCATGTCTTTCGTTTCAACAACCCAGAAGAAGTTCGGAAACAGCGCGATCGTGCAACCTTGAAATCCAACTTGCATCACAGTACGACCGCGGCAGACCTTAGCTCACGCCCCGATTCTCCTGTTTCTTCGTCGGGTGAGATAGAAGATGTCGACTGGACCTTTGCTAAACGTGAAGCGGCGCTCGCAAGGCTTGGTTTAGATCCTGCGCTAGACAGCCTTCCAGACGAGGATCTCAACAAATTATATGAACGCATCACCATGGTCAAGAACATACGCGATCATAATTTAAAGCACCGGCCCGAGAGTAGCCTCAGCCAGGCTGATGACGTGTGGAGCGAGTCTGGGCGCCCGTTCTCAAGCGATGCGTTGACAGACGACACTAGTGTTGACGCCGAACCGAGCCGCGGTAGCCCTGACGCTGACGCGCTGAAAGAGGTCCAAAATCAACTAGAAACCCAACGACAAGAATTTGAGTCACGATTACAGGCCATCTCGGAGTCTACAGAGGCAGAAGACCTCAAAGAAGAGAAGGGCCATATGCAGCACCAGCTCAAACTTGTGCAAATGCAAATGCGACGTCTGCTAGATGCCCGGGCTCGCGGGGAGACCGAACTGGAAGTGGAGCTTTTCGAACCGGTCCTATACTCTGCAAGGCATCTTAGGCTCATCCGAAAGGTCCTGGATAAATGGAGGGCACACCGCTCGTTCTCGATGGCCGAAACAGTCCTATCCGCAGCCGTATTGTTGAAAGAAGCAAACGTCATCAGGTTCGCCATTTTGTTCATAGACGATGCTCGATTCTGACTCTCAATTTAGCAAGGAACTCGGTAGAGACGTGACCTACAACTTCACAGTCGCCTCTGGTGGATCACTAGCAGCCCCCACCTCATCCATTAACACGATAGCTGGGCTGGATGAGTTTGGAGATGTTGCAGATCCCGTGTTGATGTCTGCAACCCAGCCAACGGTTGCTGTGAAGGTCCTGGACAAGCGTCACAATGCTATCTATGCATGGTCACTTGACCGCCTACGTCAGCAGGTGCAGCGTATGCGCAATCTCACTTCTTTCATCGATCGCCCTTCGTACTCCCAGCACTTTTCATCGGAAGAGCCCTTCTACAACACCCCACCGCCCGAATATTCCTTCGTCGGAAATGCCCTACTCTCGCTCGCACCCCTGTCCCGTCGACTCCCTTCTACCTCTGTTATCCCTATTTTTTGCCGATACACTGCCGAAGCGATTGGCTCTTGTCGGGTGGACATCAAGATCGCTAACATTGTGTTGACGCCTAAGAACACGCCAAACTCGACCACTTCCACCCGCTGCTCCTCACCTGTGCCTGGCATGCTTCCCACGGGTAGCAAACTGAGTTTCTGCCTAACTATCGACTCCGTCAAGGGGCTCGCACCGCATGACTTTTGCGCAGTTCATCTCCAAGTCCGTTTGTCGTCATTCGCTGGTTCAAGCCTCAAGTCGGAAGAAATCTATCACTCGAATTCCGTAGATTTGGACTCTTCTACACCATCGGACCTCAAATTCCGTCGCACTTTCTCTATAGTGGTGAATTCAAGAGTCCTGAGTCACCTTCGGCAGGGTTACGCACCAATCGAGTTGTTTGCGTCAATGCGACCCCCATACCTGGAAAGAATGGAACGCTGGGACGAAATGCGCGAGCAAAAAAACTTTCCGCTTGCTCGTTCTCCGCCTTCAGAATCCAAATCCCGAAACTCGCAACCTATGCGCCGCTCCGAGACTGATTTCTTTATGGAGCAATCACACGATGTAGTTTGCTGGCTACAAGTCCGTGAACTTGGCCCAGACGGACAATACGTTCCAGTTCCCGTTGTTTCACAGGGTAACTTAGACCCCGGTGCTTTCAGCCTGCATCAAGGCTTGCAGCGACGCCTTGTGCTCACAACGACTTCGAATTCTGGCCGACAGCTCCCATGGACGGAGGTTGTCAAGATCAAAGTTGGTAATGTCCGCCTTCTTGATGCAAAAGGACGTGTGCACGAACCGTCCTCCCGCCCCCTTGTCACCCTTCCGTTACAACAAGACCAGGTAGTGGAGTTCAAACCAGATGGATCTGGCGTTTTGTCTGCAGAGACCCTCTGGGACTCGAGTATCCACAATTCTCCCTTACTCAATCGTGTAACACCCACCAATCAGCGCATACTATTACAAGTTACATGGTCCATCGCCGTCGAAAGTTGTGCGGATCCAGTTCAATTTTCGATGGACATGGCAGTCACGATGCAAACGCGAGACGCCCGCCCACCTTCTCGCCTTGTGGCATTACTCAGTTCTACAAGGATTCTGTCCAAGATCAGCAACGTTTTTCGGGTCAGGCTGTCACCCCCGCTCACACGGTCACCGAAAGACCTCTGGCGTCTGGACACATCGGAGAAGTACGTTCGTGGAGAAGAGATTCTCGGGAGCTGGCGTCCACGTGGCATTTCTGTTGTCGAAGATCATACCAAACTGGTTTCGATGGAGCGTCGCGCAGCAGACGTGCAGGCTGTGCGCGTGATATTAGCCAACTCTCCCGTGGCTGCACAACCACCACAGGCGGATGCTGCTGTTTGGGGTTCGGAAAGGCTTCTTCAGAAATCCCTTGAGCTTTGGCAGAAAAAGTTTGGACACCGTGGCCAGGTTTGGAGTTCCTTAAAAATATAGGTGATTGGCCTCGTATTCATGTCTTCCCAGATCGTCTTGAGTCAGGAAACTACCGAATCTGGAGACGCCAGCCTGCCAGCATCCCGATGTGAGGATGTTCGCAGCGGGTCCGTGTCTCCACAGCTCGTTGCGAGCACAAAGCTCGTCCCTCGCAGGTGTGTATAGCTTAATAGCCGTCTTTTTCGCTGTAACGATCACGCACTCCCTTAAGTGATGTCCCGACGAAGAAGGGTCATCTCATGATCCTTGTCGATGCTACTCAAGATCTTTGGGAAAGGCGGTGGTTTGTGCTCCGAAGGTAATGATAGTTTCCACCCTTAGTGCGTGTTGTTCTCACACAGTGAAAGGCCGTATCTTCATGTCTATAAACACTCCAACGAAATTGAAGAAGTAACTGTTATTGGTTTAGACGGAGTCAACGTGGAAAGCAATCCGGAAATGGAATCACTTCTTGGGGTAAGCAGCGCTTATTCTCTCGCGTATATGATATTAACCTACCCCCGAAAGAAATCGTTCACCTTCACACTATTTACCTCTTCTAACTCACACGCACTTGCAGCGCCGAATCTCAAGGAGCTACAATCATGGACAACCAAACTGGATCCCACACGTTTGCCGTCCTAATTGCAATGTTTTATCGCTGGTCGGTTGTTTGGATGCTGGTGGCTAGACCCTATATCATATCTCCGTGGAATACTACTATACCATATGTTTCCTATCGCTCATTTATATCCTAGAAGCCCTGTATGCTGTTTGCACGATATCCCACTCACAATGATCACGACTTCCATGAGCCCTAGCTTCTTTCTAAATTACCCGATAATTCCGCTACACCTATCAGCCAGCCACTTGCGAGGTCCCCGCATGGAAGTACAAGCATTTTCTGGTTGCGATTGGTAGGGCGGGTACTGTAACAGTCCCACAGTCCAGCGTGATCTACAACGATTCTGATGGAGTCAACGACACCTCTGCCTCCGCCTTTCAGTACGAAATTAATGAGGACGGAGATGCAACGTTGCCTGCTGTCGACATACCCAATATGGGACTCCGACATTGCAGAAACTGAGGTATAATTGGCAACATTTGCCTTGATCTAAACCATGATGGTTGTGCGGTACCAGAAGAATTTTTCGCAGAAAAGACGATATCCGGACCAAGCAAAGGAACGCCAGCACGCAACGAACCGACATGAAATTGCGAACCCGAGGTGCTACACAACTAATTCATGTGACGAGCCAGATTGCTGCCTTTCTGGTCCCGTATGCGAGTCGTTCCTGTGACATAGATCTCCGAGGCCTCGCTGTGTTCCACAGGAATCGTGAAACGAATTAGGCGATGTTTTCAGGCTCTCGGTTCGACGGTTCAATACTGTGCAAGAAAATACCAGAGTGCGATCACAAATTAAACAAGGAAAATTACGTGGCCAACGACCAGCACCAGAAACTTGAACTCATCGTTCGGACAGAAAGATATTCCGAAGAAAAATGGCCACTGCTCCGGGGTTCTTTCGTATCAAGGACTACTGTAGTACCATGGTAACAGGTTGTGGCGACGACTGGCGCGATTATAATCCCTGGGTCAAACGTCTGGTTCGGGATAAGCTGGAACACGAACAGCGGAGCTAACACAGGGACGGTGGACTAAGTCGATACACAGCGCAGGCTGTTTGAAACGCTAGCCACCGTCCCTGAATGACCTGCAACTGCAACACGGGATGTTGTGCGTGATAATAGGGTATCATAAGCACTACGGACCAGCCGCAGATCGGGAGAAAGCTCGAAGGAAGTCCCTCATAGTAGCACGACTTATCAGCATTCGTAATCTTAGCCCTAGCTTTGGATTTGGGGATGATCGTTGTGTTGTCTGAGCTGTCATGGAACGTAATCATTGAACAGGAATCGTTTAGATAGTCCCTTATAGCAGAAATCGGTCATACCGAGGGGAAATTAAGATACAACTGGTGGCTTGTTCAGAGTTGGTACTGCAGACCCCTCCGATTCTGTGAAGGTGCTATAGTAAAGTCGACTGGCAACCTCCCCAACAACCCAATCTAGTCCCTCTAGAAGGTTGTATCCAGTGACCGCACTACAGGGGATGATCTTCCATTGATGGGACTTGATCGCGGGGAGGTCCAAGGCCTTAGGGAGAGAAACCTGCTATGTCAGCAAGATCGCTCTTCGTCAAGCAAAACGCCCAGACTGGCCTGCTCAATCTCTTTATCCGTCAAAGAGCCCTGAATGTCTTGCTTGTTGGCAAAGACCAGCAAGGATGCACCTGCCAATCTCTGAGACAGTCATGTTGCCGAGGACGAAACAGTGCATGCTATTTGCGTACGTCTTCAAGGAGTAAACTATGCAGCTCTTCCCTGCAGTCCCCCAAGCGCAGTCTATCACCGGAGTCGACAACCCAAACGAGTGCGTCTGTCTGTTCGAAATAGTTTCTCCAATACGGGCGGAGTGTCCGTTGTCCGCCCACATCCCCTGCACGTATTTTAAACAAAGGAAAAGGTATTGAGTGTTGGCCACAAACATATATTCAGCGTGTAGCTTTCGAAATTGAGTTGCCCACAAGCGATCGATCAAAGGGAAACCTCACCGTCCGTGCACAAAAGTCTTGATGTTAAATCCCAGAGTTGGACTCACACCTGTGATATCTTCATCGTTAAGTTTTTTCAGTATGGTAGTCTTTCCGGCGTTGTCAAGGCCGCTACACCAAGTCTCATTTGTACCCCTATGTTTTATGCCGGGGATGACTCACAGAAACAAAAGTCTCATTTCCTTCTCCTTTAGTCGGTTCTTCCGTATAATAGTGAGCAGACCCATAAGAAAGTAGAATAGGTCGTTGGGGGTCAACTAGTGAGCGCGGAACTGGCTTCGCACGGCACCGGCGCGAAATTCTGACTCTGATGCCGGATTCCGATCCTGCTGAGGCAAGGCCCATACACTCACACCCCACTATTCACTTTCTACCACCACTGCGTTCAAATCATGGCGCCAAAGAACAAAGGGAAGAAGGGTAAAAGTGCAGACGATGATGCTTTCTGGTGAGTCGTGCGATCGACTCTCATCTCTGACGCAATAATATAGGCGCTCATCATAGGGATAAAGTTGGGACATCAGTTGCTGGGAACAATCTTGCACCCACTGGCGAGGTTTCGGATGGCGATCATCAACCAAATACTGCACAATCTGGTGCCTTTTCATCATTTGCGGCTCTGGGGATGGGAGATGGCCCCGAGCAAGTCGATGAAGAAGAGGATTTTGGGGGTCTCATGGTATGTTTTCACATCCTCTCGCGCTAAGCGGAATTTGACTCGCTTTTGGCGCCGTAGTCCACATTGCGGACAACCCAAAAGAACAAGAAGGAAAAGAAAGGGAAGAAGAAGAAAGATGATGTCCCGGATGGCGGCGGACAATCTGTATCCTTCGAAACCGGGCCTCCCCCAGGTGAAGGTTCGGATGGGGAGGCTGCCCCTGCAAAAGGTGATATCTCCGCCCCAAAGACAGGTGTAGTGGTTACACCAGATGACCTGGCTGATGAGGAATGGGGTCCTGTGAAAGAAAAAGGGAAGAAGGGGAAGAAGGGCAAAGACAAGAAGAGCAATGCGGGGGATGAGGATGCGACTGCAGGTGCGTGCTGACCAGTGCAGTCACTTCCCCTGTTCTGATTTTCTCTCAGCGCCTGAAGCGGCTCAACCAGAGCCTACCAGTGCGGGTCCTGCACCCGCCCAGGAGGAAGTGAACGAGGCAGAGGATGACGAAGAAGGCGAAGGCCCTAAAATATTATCAAAGAAAGAGAAGGAACGGCTAAAGAAGGAGAAAGAGAAGGTCAATTACATTTCTTTCCGCCTTGCTGAATTAACATAAGTATACATCCTCGATCAGGCAAAGAAAAAGGCCCAGGCAGCTGCGAAGAAAGCTGAAGCCGCCGAAACTGAGAAGCCAGTGACAACGGAGTCAGCCCAACCCCCGCCAGCACCCCCTGTTCTCCACGCGGACAAGGAGGAAGATGACGGCGACGACGGGGACGCCCCCGGTGGCGAAGGGGATACAAAAAAGAAGAAAAAGAAGAAGAAAGCAAAGAAGGACGACGAGCCTGCTCCCGCGCCAGCGAAGAAAAAGCCTGCGGCTGGTATCAGTGCACTTAAGGCAATGATGGAAGAGAAGAGACGGATCGAAGAAGAGGTGAGGAGAAGGGAAGAGGAGGAGCGCAGGCGCATCGAGGAGGAAGAACGCAGAGCAGAAGAGGAGGCACGACGGAAAGAGGAAGAAAAACAACGCAAAAAGGAGAAAGAGAAGGTGCGCCGTCCTCCCCACCCCCCCGGGTCATCATTGTAACCCCACCAACCGTCCTAGGTTAAGCGCGAGCTAGCGAGGAAAGAGGGTCGATTACTTACCAAGAAGCAAAAGGAGGAGCAACGTGCTGCAGAGATTCGCAAGCAAGCATTGCTCGCATCAGGTATACAGATCGAAGGACTGCAGCAACCTGCGGCTCCTTCAAAGCGACCAGTTTATGGTAATCGCAAGAAGGGCGGTCCTGCGAAGGGTGCCTCGCCTGCGCCTTCTATGCCCCAAACTCCTGAGCCGCCACATCCGAAGGAACTTGCGCCCGAACGTAGTCCTACACCTGAACCTGAACCTTCTCACGAAGAAAAGGTGACACAAGATGTTCGAGACGAGTGGGAGGCCTCGAGCGAAGAGGAAAAGGTTCCTCCGGCCGTAGAGGTGAAGGAGTCGTGGGATGACTCCAGTGAAGAAGAAACCCCAACACCAGCACCGACTCCTCCACCGAAACCCACATCTACGCCCAAAGTCACAGCGAAGACTGTCCCCGAGAAAGGTTTGCTTGACCTTATCTGTTTATCATCGCTTGTCTGATCTCCATCCAGCTAGTGGTGGCCCCGCAAACCCGGAAACTCAGAAGGAGGCCGCAAAACTTGCTACTGCTACCAGGACAACAGTCACTCCTGCTGTCAAACCTCCCGCAGAACACAGTTCAGAAGAGTCGGAATCAGAAGACGACTCAAACTCAGATTCCTCGGAGGAGACCGACTCAGACTCAGATTCCTCAGCAGAAGCTCGAACAACGGTGCAGCGGATGGCCGCCCAGCGCAAGGCAGAGGCTGCTGCACGGCGTCAGAAGGCGCGTGAAGATGCCCTGGCAGCTGGAAGTAAGGACCACCTTCGCAGCCCCATTTGTTGCATTTTGGGACATGTCGACACTGGGAAAACCAAACTTCTGGATAAAGTGCGCATCGATTAGGTGGTCCGAATACCGTGCTGACGTCTTTTGGCTCTCAGATCCGGCAAACGAACGTGCAGGAGGGCGAAGCTGGCGGCATCACACAACAAATAGGTGCAACTTACTTTCCCGTGGAGGCTATTAAAACGAAGACGGCAGTTCTCAACCATGTGCTGTCCACGCATATTTTCTTTGTTACTTTTCCTAACTGAGTCCCCAGGACGATAAACAAGAATTCAAAGTCCCAGGTCTCCTCATAATCGATACTCCAGGACACGAGTCCTTCACGAATCTGCGCTCACGTGGCAGCTCGTTATGCAACATTGCCATCCTCGTCGTCGATATTATGGTAGGTCCTTACCGTGATCCACCCCATTCTACTCTTACGTTCTCGTATAGCACGGCCTCGAACAGCAGACGTTGGAGTCCTTGAGGTTACTTCGTGACAGGAAGACGCCATTCATCGTTGCGCTTAATAAGGTTTGTCTGCCACCACTCTGGCCTAGTACGTATATGTTTGTGACTGCTGTCAGATCGACCGAATTTATGGGTGGGAGGCAACACCAGACGGTGCTTTCCAAGAATCTTTAGCTAAGCAGAAACGCTCTGTCCAGCGCGAATTCGAGGACAGAGTGCAGAAAACTATTCTGGCATTCGCAGAGCAAGGCCTCAATTCGGTGCTCTACTACGAGAACAAAAACTTCGCACGGAATGTCTCTCTGGTGCCAACGTCTGCTATCACCGGCGAGGGCGTACCCGACATGATTTTGCTGCTCGTGAATCTCACTCAGCAGCGCATGAGCGACAGCCTCATGTACTTGTCGGAGCTCGAGTGTACAGTGCTTGAGGTCAAGGTCATTGAAGGCCTCGGTACCACAATAGATGTAGTCCTATCCAACGGCATCTTGCACGAAGGCGACAAGATAGTCGTATGTGGACTCAATGGCCCGATAGTGACACAAATACGAGCTCTTTTAACTCCTCAGCCGCTCCGTGAGCTGCGAATCAAAGTACGTCAGTGCTTAGTAGAATTCTATACGACCCTTATTCCCCTCGGCAGTCCTCGTACGTACACCACAAAGAAGTCAAGGCAGCTCTAGGTGTCAAGATTGTCGCACCCGATCTTGAAAAGGCGATTGCAGGGTCGCGTCTCCTCGTAATTGGGCCTGACGATGACGAGGATGATCTCCGCGATGAGGTCATGTCCGATTTAACGTCCTTGCTTAACTCGATCGACAAATCTGGCCGCGGAGTGTGTGTGCAAGCGAGCACGCTCGGGTCTCTTGAAGCACTACTCGACTTCTTAAGGGTCAGCAAGATTCCTGTTTCGGGGATCAACATCGGTCCTGTGCATAGGAAGGACGTAATGCGAGCAGCTACAATGCTCGAACGGGCCCGCGAACTTGCTTGTATTCTCTGCTTCGATGTCCCAGTCGACAAAGACGCGGAACGCCTCGCAGAGGAGATGGGGATCCGGCTCTTCAAAGGTATGTCAAAGATTAGACCCATTCTTTTCTCCTTAGCTTTCTGAATCTACACCCCCGTAGCGGACATCATCTACCACTTGTTCGATGCATTCACGGCGTATAATGCGGAGATCGTCGAGGCTAAGCGCCGCGATGCGGCCCCCATCGCTGTTTGGCCTTGCCGTCTGAAAACCATCGCGTGCTTTTGCAAGCGGGACCCGATCATCCTTGGTGTCGACATTCTTGATGGCACTTTGCGCGTGGGCACGCCGCTGTGTGTCGTGAAGGTCGACCCTGTGACACATGCCAAGGAAATCATCGAGCTTGGCAAGATGTAAGGTTTTGATCTATCCTGTTCGTCGTTGGGGTGACTAAGGCAGCCTTCACAGTACCTCTTTGGAAATCAATCACAAATCTATGGAAGTGCGTATAAAACCAAATTTCTGACTAGGGCCGTTTTTGATAAGGTCGTCATTCAGCTTGTAAAGAAAGCACAGTCTGGCGGAGGGGTCGCTGTCAAGATAGAACACGCAGTATATCAATCAGCAAAGATGTTTGGCCGACACTTCGACGAGAAGGATGAGTTGTATAGTCGGATTTCGCGGCAGAGCATAGACGTCCTCAAGGTCTGTACTTCTCTGGTACACACATCAACTTTATTGACGTGATGTATAGAGCACCTTCAAGACAGACGTTTCGAACGAAGAATGGCTATTGATCAAAGCGTTGAAATCCGTAAGGCCACATTCGACATTTTCCACCACTTTGCCTTGACGATTACTCGTAGCGTCTCGATATCCAATGAAGAACTTTGCCTCGGGCACCTGTTCTAACATATTATCATCGCATTCTTCCACTCATCCCATTTCATTTTATGCAAATGCCACATCACTGCCGATGGGGAGTTGTTGTTCAGTTGAAGAGAGCGTCACATTCGTGTGTATGACCAGTCCATGAATTAACGGTACCTGTAGCCATTGTTACGTATGAGCTATCCAAGAAGTATTTTTCACTAAGCAAATACCTTAAACAGTTATAACAGTACGACAATTTGATGAGGCCAAGTGAGTTGCTGTGAGCGGGTCGTCCGGGCTGGACAACTCGGTCGGACTCGGGGTTGACTGAGTGGAACCAAATAAACACAAATATCTTCCTCGACCATCCACCACTCATGCCGTCCCTTGCACGCTACATTCGCGGTATTCGTACAGTAGGAATAAAGGAATGGTGGCACCAGATGCAATATATCGGTGACGTGAAGGTTGGCACATTCGTGGGCTCCGACCAGTGTGTACCGTGTTTCCATCCTGAAGAGCATGTTTAACATCGTCGCTCCGCAGGTTCGGAAACCGTTATTTCGAGAATCTCAACGCAGAGCAGGAAGTCCCTGGTGCGTTTCTCCGTCTTCCTGCGTTCCTCACGCGATTTCATAAAACAAGCAATCTAGGTCGTCACCGTTGGGTCGACTTTGCCCAGGTTCGTCACTAAACCAGCTCTCGAAGCCTGATGGGCTGAGCCGCTGATCGAGCCCTTCTCGTAGCACGATTACAACGCCTCGCAAGTGCCCGCTGAGTGGCATGCATGGATTTCCCACATTCGAAAGGACCCACCGCCGCAGGATGTGGTCATGCGGAATCTCACACCGCCATGGAAAGCGGTACGTCTTCTCCCTTCGGTCCACTTCTCCGTCTCTTCTCACATTTGCGTACTCGCAGCCATGGGTCGAGAACCTCACGGGCACGCGCGGTGCTTACCGTTCTTACAACACTTCCAAGCCAAAGATAGAAGCATGGCAGCCCAAAGTGGCACCGCGTAGTGCACCCCTCAAGTAGACCTTTTTTGTATACATGGCACACCAATCTGAGGATTATAATCGAATTATTTCATTCTCTGCTATCGTTCGTCCATGTCAGCCAACATATCATCTACGACCATCTCTGCCAGTGCCAGGCTTGCAGTGAGCCCGGGGCTTTCGATACCCAGCAGGCTGATCATTGGAGCCTTCCCGCCGCTTTCATCGCCATAGTCTGTCCGTACTACAAAGTCCTGGAATGGTGCTCCGGGAGGGACAAGTTTCGGACGAATGCCAGCATAATCCGGCTGGAAGCCTTCACGCTTGACCCCCGGTAAATAACGCAAGACTGCGTGATACATAGAGCGGGCGCGTTCTTCGTCAGGAGAGAGATGCGGTTCCCATACTTCCTCGTCGCGCTTCGCATTATCGGGGGCAGACAGCCAGTCGATGTCTGGTCCAAAGCGCACGTTGCCAGCGATATCGAGCGTGAGGTGCGTGCCGAGTGACTGAAATGAGGAACCCTTGGCCGCAGACGCCTTATCCGCCGGATAGACGAGGTGTCGAATGGTCCGAGCACCTGGTCCGCGGTACGAAGCGTAAGCGCCACACGCAAAGTAAATTGGAACGCGTCGAGAGGGTGGGAGAACCTCGTTGAGGACGTTGGTGGCCCCAAGGCCCGCGGCGTTGATCAGCACTCGCGCCAGCGTGGCATCGGCTTTGCTGTCGCTCCCTTCGGGACTCGTCACGGTTTGCACGACCCAGCCAGAGCCAGGCGGGCTTTTCGCGGCGGCTGCGTCGATGCGGACCGCACGCGTTGCATACGCGATCGCGCCGCCTGCGTCTTCGACGTCCTTCTCTAGGCTGCGTAGCAGCGCGGCAGAGTCCACGATCCCCGTCGAGGGACTCCACAACGCCGAGGTGATATCATGCGCGAGTTCTGGTACGCGTTCACGTGCGGCGTCGCCACTGAGCATCTCTGT
>Ga0307512_10002168_pt1 | contig 25653 bp, 26 predicted proteins | sample 14_EM_MG_FD_200267 | JGI IMG/M metagenome (GOLD analysis project Ga0307512, IMG submission 200267) | Populus trichocarpa ectomycorrhiza microbial communities from riparian zone in the Pacific Northwest, United States - 14_EM | ecosystem: Host-associated > Plants > Roots > Unclassified | place... | reverse complement strand
GTTAGCATCAAAGCTTCCACAGACTTAGAGCCTTCTAGTAGCCAAAGCTTCCACAGACTTAGAGCCTTCTATTAGCCAAAGCATCCACAAACTCAGGGTTTTCCATCGGCCAAAAGTTTCCCGTGGAAAACTCTACTCCTCCCGATGCGAGGCTCTCTCAAGAAGGCTCTCAAGCAGGCTTTCAAAGAGGCTTTCAAGCAGGCTTTCAAGCAGGCTCTCAAGCAGGCTCTCAAGCAGGCTCTCAAGCAGGCTCTCAAGCAGGCTCTCAAGCAGGCTCTCAAGCAGGCTCTCAAGCAGGCTCTCAAGCAGGCGCTCAAGCGGGCTCTCAGCGATAGTGTACAGTACCAGTATAGCAGCGAAGACTGCAGGCAGTGAAGACTGGAATAGGTCCATCTCCGGCCGCCAGCTGTATATAGTTCCATAGGCCCACGCGCACAACTCTATGAATCGACTATAGACGACTATAGGCTGCGCGTCGCGCAAGGGTCCACGGGAAGCTTGCTATGAGCTGCGCGAGTGCGCGTAGCGCAGTCTATAGTCCATTTGCACTTTTGCCGATGCAGGCATAGGTTGCCCAGTGACGTGTGGATAGAAGAGAAGTAATTTTGTACTAGATAGAATTCTTACTAATAATTTAAGATCATCTTCAGTGTTCTGGTTGTTGACTGCGGATTGCTGCTTGAGCTCTTTCTCACTGCCCGAGGAATGCTATCTCTTTATAGTTCGCTTGGAGAGTTTATACGCCTATTCTCCGACACTATGACTACAATGCAAATGATGGCGTTATCGCGGTCACGCCAGGCGCCTGGTGATATCTTGCCACACATCCCTGATTGTTATCGTACTCACGCAGATAAGGTATTAAAGCATTATGCTCCTGATTACAATCAGGCCTTCAATTGCCTGGAATCATTTCAGACAATGTGTCATACAAAACTTGAACTTCGACATCTTGTAATCCGTTTGCATCAGCAATTGAATCATCTGCTGATCTTAGTTGATGGTGCTTATCACAAATTGCTGCCTCACCCTAAAGGCTAATTGGCTTGCGTCATAGATTTAATCGGAAGTGCGATTGAGAGCGTCTTGAGAGCTTACTTGGGAGCGTATAGTCAAGCAGGCTGGGAGTGTGCCATCGAGTGCAATTGGGAGTGTACTTGAGAGCATGCTCGGGAGTGCGATTGAGAGCGTCTTGAGAGCTTACTTGGGAGCGTACAGTCAAGCAGGCTGCGAGTGTGCAATCGAGTGCAATTGGGAGTGTACTTGAGAGCGTGCTCGGGAGTGTGATTGAGAGCGTCTTGAGAGCTTACTTGAGAGCGTAAGTCAAGCAGGCTGGGAGTGTACAGTCGAGTGCAATCAGGTGTGTACTTCAGAGCGCATTTGGCAGTTTGGTTTCAAGTTTGTTGAATGCAGCATGATGTATAGTATCACGCGCACATAATTGCACGCGTATCATAGTATTCTAGTCGATGCGCAGGTCCATAGGACTTCCTAGTGCCACGCGTCAAATATGCTATGGATCACAGACCCAGAAACAGCTTCTCTATGAGTTACGCGTCGCGTAAGGTCATTTTTCCCGGTGTCATTGGCCTACAGAGCAAGTTGTGGGTGTGCCAACTGACAAGAAAATGCTCCAGGTGGGCGAAACGCACATGACTGGGTGTGTAGAATGCATATTGTGCTGTCGCAAGCAGCATAAGAATGACGGCAGAATTGAGTTTAATAACAAAGGAGTCAAAAGTGTGGATACTTGACATACATTGTAATTGTAGTCTAGTAATCACAAGCAGATGTAGCTAGTCCTGATTGGAAATGAAATACTGACTGAAAGTTCAATATGTGTTGACAGAGAAGTATCTCAAGCACTTCAGGAACTCTACTGTTGACCAATTCTGTGGATGCAGAAATGCCTCTCGAATGTAATGGCGGAAAATAACTCCGGGCCAGGTCATGGCTGCCGAGAGTACTTTGCTCGCAATGAGACTTATATCTCCAGCGAGAATCGTATCATTATCTCCATTTATTATTAATGTACTTCTCGTTTCCTAATGTGTACCGATAATACCATACCTATGCCTATCAGGCCGCGATGGGGTGCACATGCCGTTATGCAATGACCGCTTTGTAATTCAATAAATACATTTCGCTTACAGGATTCATCAGTTTTACATCTTTACCAATTTGCTACATGACAAATTCATCAAATGAAATTACTACCTTCAACATGTCATATGAAACCATGATCACTGTGAGCACAGATAATGAGCATTTCATTATTCAATTGAGCCCCGAATGCCACGAGGAAACAGATCGATAACCATGTGGCGTACAGGACGCATCCCGATCAATGATGATGAAAATTCTGAATACAGAATTACTTTCTACCTACAAGTTCAATCAAATGAGATTCTTACATGGTGAGTGGGCACAGCCAGCCAAAGAATATACAATTGATTGTGAGATCCTTACAATGAGGTGGGAATACCAACAACCGATGGCGAAATCACCAGACAAATGCCAATCAGCGTAGTCACAACCGGATCATTCCAAGTTGAGCCAAGTCAGTCGATGTTGAATGTCATATATCCCTAGGGTTTGCCACAGTTCCGGACCGTCACGGCGTGTCCAGGTCCGGGTCCTAACGATCCGGTTGCGTAATTCGCCAACCGGCCAATCAATGAACCCGATACGTCAAACCAGATATGGGTCGATGGCAAACTCCCATTCCGGCTCAATTGGGCGGGTTGTCAGCAGCTCGCCCAGCGGGTCCATCTATATATTCATATAGCACATTTGTATTTGCTGGGTGTGAATGGTTCCTTATCAAAATCACATTTCCAGCAACCGATAATGCACTTTTGCTGGTTATGCAGTTTGCAATATTGATTACATTGGTAGCTGTGTTTCATGCTTGATGTATGGTATTTGGGCATATCAAGGCGGTTAATAATACAGATATAGGCACGACGATCGGCGCGATGCCTTGGTTCCGATCTATGCCTGATGGAAAACTGTTGACACTCCGTTGACGCTTCTTTTCAGGATGTGGCAGGGAGTATCTCGCTGATGTCTTTACCAGTAAAGGCTGCCAAAATCTGATAACTGGATGTCTGCATACAATCTGAACATTAATGACCCAAGATGCAAGGATAATAATTTTTGACTCTCTGTTGACCGTCATTCTAGGAATGAGACGGTGATCGCGTGGCTATCTCTTAGGCCAATACAAGCTGCCAACTTGTCCTTAATGAAGAAAAATCACCAAGTCACTTGTGAATCACTGTACTTACAAGACCACAAATCGTTAATACTCCTTTGATACTCAGTTTATTGTTCTGTCCATTTGATATCTGTTGCCGCGGATAGTTGTTTCCATCACGATTTAACCTTGTTTGTTGCCTTGCTGTCTGGTTGAGATTAGGCCCTGGGACGAAACTGAGCAGCGGGAAGTCCTTGAACAGTTCGCACACACATGACCAACAATGATCCATTCAGGCAAAAGATTCATTGCGCCTGCTATTCATCCGATTATCAACTGATATTCACAAGTAACATCTCTCCATTTGCCCATAATATGTCTCTGACAGAAACTCTTGGTCTGACCTACTTTTGTTCACTTCTGTAGTTCTCTTCATTTCTATTGCATTGACCATCACCAAAACAGTATATGCTTGTCTGTTTGACTTCAAAGTTGGCCGAACCGATGTGGAAACAACTGGCACGGCACTCACATTTTGCCTCTCTCGGCATTCCTGATCTTCCCTGCCGTTGTTGTTCTCCCGATCGGATCCATCATCTGCCGCGCAACCGTCTTCTTGGTCTTATATTATTCCACTCACTATTCCAGTGTAGCCAATCTTCTGTGTCAGAACTGCTTCCAGCTGTGTTATCCTTGTCGCTTTGGAGTGGATGAGAGTTGATTCTCAGCATCCGGTTGACATTCCAAATTTGAGCTCGTTCTCCACGCAGGTCTCTTCCAGGCAACGCTGGTGGCAATGTTGATCTTTCTGACAATTTGAATGCAGCAGCACCATCACATTGAAAGAATTACCACGGGACTGTGAGGATCTCTGACGTGTTCAAGCTGTATCCAACGGCTGTCATCTGCCAGTTTTGAGCGGGAGATTCCTTCTGTGTAGCACTTGGGTTCTAGCTGCCCTGGCATATCTGCGAAATGTCGTGGCCCTTGGTCATTCCGAGCAATTTCCTTTCCTCCGCTTGTTTCTTCATTTCCTATTCATTCTCTGTGTTTGTTGCATCAAATCCTGGGTCAAGCCCTGCCAATATCCCGTTTTTGACTCTAGCAAACTGCCTGACAATGAAGTTCCCCTGATGGGTCATGCCTGTGGTTTTTTACTACCATGAGCAAATGACATCTCACCCAAGGCAGGTACTCGCCCCCACTCCGACACCCTGTGGTACGATACAGACTGTGTTGGGTACCACATTCGAGAGATCAGCGTACAGTGAGTTCGTTTCCTGATGTCGCCGTCATCAGACCCTTATGTTGAGAAACCAAAATGTATTGCGAATCTCAATTGGGTCGGAGTAATGATCACTCAGAATTGCATCAAGTTCCACACAGTTCTTTGGTCGTTCAGTCGAGATACTCAATTAGGGCCTGGCTGCGAACATTAGGACTGGTGTGCAATGGCTCGGTCTGGATGCCATCTCATCGACCTCGTCAGGTGTTAAGTATTTATCATCTCCGCAGGACCAATCATATACTTCCAACGAAGCTTGACACGATGCGGATGGGGTTGCAGAGGGGACAAGATTGATGCTTGGTAAGCTTTCATGTGTACTCACTGCTACACATTGATGTTTGGCACAGTATTCATTCTCCATGTACTCCAGAAAGACCTCTTGGTATTGGGTAGTACAGAATGTCTAGTACTCAGGATTATTATCAATTCCCTTGTCACAATTGCTCAATGATCGCAACTTCCAGAAAGATTCGAGGATATGTGCGGAGATAATAAGCATGCCCATTGTTGGAGGCACTGCAGCATAGAACTTGGACAGCTAATGTCAAGCCAACTTCACAGCGAAGAACAATTTATCTTTCCATTTAGTCTTCTCCTTAATCACAGCTCGCCTCTCGACATCCATACGATTGAATATGTCTCTGAATACTGAGGTCAGGAGATGCAATGTGAATGTATGCCTCTTTGTCATCCACACAGCCCAATATTGAAACTGCCCCACTACTTCGATGACATACTTCACAATGGTCCATGCAACATCAGTTGGGAAAACTGGCATGCAATCACTTGATTTGGGATTTTGGAGCCACTCGCAAATGAATTGACGTTATTGTTAGGCGCCCCCAACCAACTCGACTGTTGAGTTCCAAGGTGTCTGCACATCCATAGTGGGAAGTAATGCAATGTGGAAATTGCCTGTTCGATAGTCAATGAAATGGTTTTGGTGACGAGGTGTCACCGTTATCAATACCGCAAGCGTTCTCTGCTATGTGAAGGTCATTTTCAGGACCTTCCAAATATCATGATAGACTTACTGTCTCAATTATCTTTCCTAAACCTGGTCTCATGGCCGACATTGTGTTGATTCTATCATCTCCCTCTTTTTCAAGTCTTTGACTCATCCCAATGTCTATGCTTCCATACTCTCCAAATTGCTGATCGCAGTCATGAGGATTACGAAACTTGGTGCCGCATTTTACCCCATGACCGCCCATGATTGTACATACAGCCAACGGTATGACGCGCTCCAGGCATGGTAAATGATTTCTCAATGCAGGCCACTTGATTACAGAGGTCACAGTGGTTGATTGCAGCTCGGTTGGCATGGAGTAATTTGAGGAAGAATTATCAGTCGTAATACGATTCAAATGGCTGTCAGTATGCTCAAAACGATCAAGCACATCCTTCCAATACACGGTTAGCGTTGCTCCTGTATGTTGGCCTATGACCTATCATTGTTATTTAGGTTCGGAAAGCCAAGATATATAGAAGATCAACCATATCGAGATCAAGTCGAACTTCATGCAATTCGCAATCTCTATATGGATGGTGAGCATTGACGGACGTCGTTGCTAGTTTGGTCCTTGATGTCCATCTGTCCGAAGCTAAACTAACTCTGTTCTGTTAAGGCAACTGCTTGTGAATTAGAGCCACAGTCAGTGCAGATCAATTCCGGCAAATGTTCCTAAGAGTCTTAGCAGCAGGCAGCTCAAGGTCATCTCGTAATGCCTTATCTCACCTTCGTAACTCCATATTTGATAACACCTCCCACGGAATATGAGCGAAAACACATTATTACATGAGGTAGCAATTCCACATCTGTTGGTGAAATTCAGAGGTTTCAAAGACCTTAGATGTCAGTTGGGAATGTTATATCTGTCATATTGGTCAATATCGGATAACCTGGATGTCAAATATGATTTGACTCTGCGAACTTACTATTGGGATTCCCAGACTTCAGTGCCTTTTGAGAATGGCCAAAGCAGTTTCATCAACCATTGAACTACTGCATTCGGTGACCTTTGACTCTGTTCGATTGTTTGACACCGCGATTTGAGCTTTGCCCGCAGGTGTTGCCCATTTCAGTTTGTCCCATGTTCTGATGGTTGGCAAAGAGCTTGATGGCAAATGATACATATAATGACCAGGCTGTGCGTTTCCCCAATTCCACAGTGTAAATAGATTCATCACCAAGGCGCATGGCTGCAATCATCCCAAGCCATAGGTCGCTTCGAGCCTTCGTTCATTGAAGCCCACAAAGCACTGGAGATGATTTGTAAAGTCGTGTCACTTAAATGAGGAATCAAGAAAGTTGTGTTTTGGTAAATATCATTACCGTGAGTAGAGCAGTGTTGAAAGAATCTTAATCTGATGTGTCAGTAATAATTCGAAAGCTGGGGAATCTGACTCAAAAGACTGCCGAATGAAATGTTACACTATTTCAGCCCACTGGTTCTTGATTATTGCATCAGCAGACACATTTCCGTCCGGGCGAAATGGCTCTGTCAGGTTGGACGCGCTCCGTCAGAGCCATCAGAGACACCCCGGTGGCGGATTACTCCGGCCCCGGCGTCAATAGCATGCGTCCCGTCGCACATCGCCCTCCGATCGCAGTTTCGCCGTTTTATCCTCAGACTCTGGAAGAGCATTCTCAGATACTCCTGAAAGCACCTGCAGTTATGGAGGTGCATTCAGGACAGTACGAGATTTGACTATTAGGATAGTCAAATTTTGGAGCAGCTGAGACCACTGTGCAGCGCTGCGGGAGACTGGGTGCCGTATTCTCAAAGCAGTGGTTCTTAGGGTTCCATAAGCACAAGGCATTTCGTCGATCATATTCGTCTTTGTCACAGTGACAAGATTCGCTACCTCATAATATGGCATGCATTATTTAAGTATCTCTATGTATATACATACGGTCAATCTGACCACGAGGGAATTCGTGAGCAAGTACCGTTCTTGCTCGAGCAGCCTAGGAAGAAAGTGAGAAGATATCATACTACCCGGCCTCGAGAATCCAGGTAATTGCGTGGTTCCAGATGAGATGAAAATGATATGAGGTCTATGTACCCCGGGGTCTCCCGAATATGTACTCCCCGTCTCTCAGTCCACCTCCGTTACCCCTGTATCTCCGTACTCCCGCCGTCGCTCGGTAACGATGTACTTGGAGGCCTTGATCCTGCGAGGTAAGAGATGCACTTGGAGGCCGTGATCAAGCAAGTTTGGAGATGCACTTTGAGGCCGTGATCAAGCAAGTGTGGAGATACACTTTGAGGCCGTGATCGAGCAAGTTCGGTGCTGGAATTCGAGGCCGTGATTGAGCGAACTTGGAGGGAGGCGCGACGGCAACTGAGACTCTATTCGTTGGTTAACTTGTAATTTTGGGAAGGTTGAGAGCTGAGTACAACAACATCCGCAGAGAGATGGGAAACTGGATGGAAGCTGGAAACTGGCTGCTAGCGGGAGACTGTCGATCTTGGGATGATGCTGTTCTTGATGTATGCTGTACTCGGTGTTAAGTCATGATCATGGCATGGAGAGATAGGGAGGGATGACTTAACCTCGTGTTCTTAGGTGATGGTAGAGTTGCGCACACGAAAGAGAGAGATCAGAGGAGATGGGGGAAATCATCATGAGAAACTGGGACTTAAGAGGATTTCATGTGCGAGTCAACTTACCATCCCCGATACGGCAGGTACAAGTCCCGATCCGGCGGGTAATAACACCGATACGAGGTCTTCCACACCCAATCAGCCAAGTTGTCCTTCCGATTTCTCATAGCCACTCGTATCCTCCATATTGTTCTCATCTTCATCCCCCATCTCTCTCTTTCTCATCCACAAATGTACCATCATCGCAGAACACAAAGTTAGTTCATCCCACTCTATCTCTCCATGCCATGACCATGAGTTAACATTGAGTACAGCATACACCTAAGATTGTCTGTCGTCCCTTCATTCTCACGATTTCGAGTTGACCCCTGAATGTAGGTTCAGTGTCCGGCGTACTTCCCTACCGATCCACCGCCACCAGCTAGTTCTCCCTAAGAGCTTCAAAGATACAGTCACCTTGTCACATACACACGGTTGCGAGTTAACTAACTGATGAATTGAGTCCCGGCGCACCTTCCATCGGCCGCCTCCAAGTACTCGTCTGATCTCGCTCGATCACGGTCTCCAAGTGCCTCTCCAACCTTGCTCGATCACGTCCTCCAAGTACATCTCCAAACTCGCTCGATCACTGCCTCCAAGTGTATCTCCAGACTGGCTCGATTACTGCCTGCAAGTTTGCATGATCATGGCCTCCAATTGCATCTCTGAGTTCACTCAGTCTCCGTCTCCATGTGCATCTCAAACACGCTCGATCAAGTATATCTTCAAGGAGCGTCGGCGGTTGTATGGAGAAACAGGAGTAACGGAGGTTGACAGGGTGAAGGGGAGTATATATTCGGCAGACCGCGGCCAGTCCAGATATAGCGTGTGTAGATGGGTAGCTATATAGATACATAGACACATGGATGAGAATACAAACTGAATACATGACTGTGATTCGAGGTGCTCCCAGACATGTCGCCGGCGCTCCCAGGTGCTCCCAGGCTTGTTGCCAATCGCCAGGCGTTCTGTAAAACGCTTCAGCATAACTGCAGCCCCTGCGAAGAGTGTAACACACTTGTCGTTCTGATGATGCGTATAGGTCACCACAAAGTACAGGAGGTACGTATGCAACGCGACCCCTCGCCCAGGCGACGGGTAGCGTGTAATTCTCCGTCAGAGCGTACGATGTTCCGTCAGAGCCGTCAGAGCCGTTCGCATCACCTGGGTGTTTCAGACGGAAATTAGGGTCGTTGCTGATGTGACTCTACAGCTACAAGCAAAAAATTCAAATCTGGAAGAGATAGGAAGCATATTTGTGAAGTTTTATACAACGACAGATTGCACAGACTGACAGTGTGAAACTTGATTTAAGAACAGCTCAGTGCAGTTCATTGTGGTGTAGCGTTCTGAGCTTCAACGAAAACTGTTGAGACTCCGTGGGCGCTCAATTGTAAGATGGGGATGCGATATCCTCACTTGCATAATTGCCAACACAGACTGCGGATGATTTCATTGTGGGTAATCTGCGCACTATTGCGGATAGATTATCCAGGATGCAAGATAAACAATCATTGACGGTCCATTGACATACGATTAACATTCAGTTTGGGACATGGTTATGATCTTGTCGCAAGCATATTGGCCAGATATGGTGGCCGATAGTACGACAATGGATCAATGATATTGTGCAGGTCCTTCATTTTCCAAGATGCAACACCTAAAATGGTTGATGCTCCGTTCACTCTCATTTTGAAAGCATGGTGAGAATGTTGTTGGAAGTATTTGTACCTCGAAAGGCGGCTGATAGCTCGATTATGGCTTAATTTCGCCACACAGCCCTCGCATTTTCCAGGATGCAAGGCCAACGCTCATTGACACTCCGGTGACACACATTTCTAGGACACAGTAGTGATACTGTCGCAACGATTGTTGGGTGGAAAAGCGGCTGATACTTTGATCATGGCTGAATGTCCCAGCAAAGCCCTTGCATTATCCAAGACGGAAGGCGAAGAATTATTTACTCCCGGTTCACGCTCAGTTTGAGGCCATAGCAGCGAGGGTGTTTTCGCCTAGAAAGATATCCGATAGTATGATTATGGCTAAATGTCGCCACACAGCCATTGCATTTTGCAGTATGCAAGGCCAAATGCCATTGACACCCCGTCGACACTCATTTTTAGCATATACTAACGACGCTGTCCCAAGGATTTTTGCCTAGAAAGGCGGCCGATTATTCAATTAGGGCTCAATGTCGCAGCCTAGCCCCTCGATTTTCCAGGTGAGAAGACCCACCATCATTGACGCTCAGTGAACTCTCATTTTCACAACGTAGAAGCGATGTTGTCGCAACAATCTTGGCATTGACAGACAGCAGAAAGTATGATTAAGGACTAATGTCTCCGCTCAACCATTGAATTTTCCTAGATGCATGGCGAAAAGTCAGAGAGACACCGTTGAAGTTCATTTTTACGAGTTAGTAGCAATGTAGTCGCAAGAATTTTTGCCTAGAAAGGGGGCCGATAATTTGATTGTGAATGTACTTTTCCGCATAGCGCTTCCTGTTTCTATGATGCAAAGCCAAAAGTCGGTGACATTCCATTGACGTTCATTATTAGAACATAGTACATATGTGGGCATAATATTGTCTGCCTGAAAATGCAGCCGATGGTTCGATCATGAGTTAATGTCACCACGCCGCCCTCTGAATTTTCCATTATACAATCACGAAAATTGTTGACTCGCCTTTGACTATGATTGTTGTGATTTGGCAACATGCGTTTCATTTGCCTGTTTCCGTATAATGACGGCCAATTCATTCACTTTGAAAGGATGTGACAAAAGCCGCCCATTGATTGCTGAATGTGTAAGACCAAAAATCATTGACACTCTATGAACTCCCACATTGATCACATCGAAACAGCCTTTGTACACTCAATACCAGCAGCGAAATGTAAATCAGTCCTGAAGCGACACGCAAACCTCCCGGACACTCCAGTCGACCTCACCAGTGTTCTAAGTACTTCCAGATGCTCCCAGGCCCCCCTGGAGCTAACCAATGTGCTCTCAGACTCTGCAAGTGCATTCTCAAGTGCTCCTGAAAGCAGCTGCGGCGATGGAGGTGCATTCTGGATGCTCGGATATTTGGCTTACTGGATGGTCAAAGTTCGGAGCAGCTGAGACCTCTGCGACACGCTGTGCAGCTCTGCGGGAGACTTGGTGCCGTAATCTCGCCGTAGTAGTTCTTAGAGTTCAATAATCCCAAGGCATTCCATCTATCATATTCGTCATTGTTACAGTCACAAGATTAGCTACAGCATAATATGGCTTGTACTATTTATCTAAGTTTCTCTATATATATACATACGGTTAATCTGGCTGCAGACATAACTCAGGCGTGATCGGGGGAGCACCTGGAGACACCGATTGAGTGAACTTGGAGATGCACTTGGAGGCCATAGTGGTGAGATAATCCGTTTGTCACCACCACCGCAAGTAGGATTGGCAGGGGGAAGCCAGCGGGGCGCATGTGGAGATACTGGGAAAACAGAGACGGAGATACAGGGATAACTGAGATGGACCGAGCAATGGGGAGTATAGACATCATCTCATTATGCGAAATACACAGTCTGTCTTTCCTAGCTCCTGGTCCCAGGCACTCTTCCCGAGCATTCATAGATCCACCCAATATGTGTGGTTCCTCACAGCCGGGTACCTCTTCATATACTCTCACCCTCTTCCTATGCTCCTCGAGGCAGAACCACTCTTTCTCACCAATTCCCTTCGGATGCCGTGAGAGCCCCACCGTCTCAGCACACCCTGATCGTGTGACCTTAGGGATGTACTTGGTGGCCGTGATCGATCTAGTGTGAGGATGCATTGGAGATCAATTCCCCTCTGAGGCCGTGATTGGGCGAGTTTGGAGTTGCACTTCGAGGCCGAGATTGAGTCAACTCAGAGATGCACTTGGAGGCCGTGATTGAGCGAGTTTGGAGATGCACTTGGAGGCCGTAATCATCCGAACTTCAAGGCCATGATAGAGCGAGTTTAGAGATGCACCTGGAGGCTGTAATCGTGCTAATTTGGAGATGCACTTGGAGGCAATGATCTATCGATATTGGAGGAGTACTTGTAGGCAACGTGAGCTGGGATTTCATTCATTGGTTAACTCGTATTTGTGGGAATGTACAGAATTGAGCACATCAAGGTCCGCCGAGAGATGGGAGACCTGCTGTGAGCAGGAAACAGTCGATCATGGGATGATGCAGTACCTGGTGTATGCAGTACTCGGTGTATGCTGTAGTCAGTGGTAACTCATGATCATGGCATGGAGAGAGAGAAAGGGATGACTTAATTCTGTGTTCGTATGTGATGGTAGAGTTGAGGACAAGAACGAATGAGATCAGAGGAGATGGGGGAAATCATGATGAGAAACTGGGACTTAAGTGAAATTTGTGTGCGAGTCAATTTACCATCGCCGATACGGCAGGTACCAGTCCCCATCCGGCGGGTATTAACGGCGATAAGAGGTGTTCTAACCCTAATCGGGCAACTCGTCCCCTTCCTTTCTCATATCCGCTTGTATCCTCCATATCAGTCTCATCTTCATCCGCCGTCTCACTTGCTCGTCCACAACTCTACCATCATCGCAGAACACAAATTTACATCATCCCTCTCTATCTCACCACGCCATGATCGCGAGGGAACACTGAGTATAGCATATACCAAGGGCAGCATTACACCGAGTGCAGCATACACCAAGTGCAGCTTCCACTTGAGATGGTCTGTGGTGCCTTCATCCTCACCATTACGAGTTGACCCCTCAATGTACCTTCACCATCCTGGGTGCCTCCCTCCAGATTGACCAACACCAGGCCGCAATCCATATAATTTTCAAAGGTAAAGTCACCTCGTCACATTCCCACAGTTGCAAATTGATTTACCAATGAATACAGATGCAGCACCAGCAGCGTCTCCCATTGACAGATTCGAGACCGACCGCCTCCAGAAGCACCGCCTTCAAGTACTCCTCCAATTTCCATCGATCATGCCCTTCAAATGCATCTCCTGACTCGATTCCTTATGGTGTCCAGGTTTGCACGATTACGGCCTCCAAGTGCATCTCTAAGGTCGCTCTATCAAGGCCTCGTAATTCGCACAATTACGACCTCCAAGTGCGTCTCCAAAAATGATCGATCAAGGACTCCAAGTGCTTCTCAGGGATTACTTGTTCTCGGCCTCAAAGTCCGTCGACAATTTCGCTTGATGATGACATCGTAGTGTATCTCTGAGTTCACTCGACCGTCATCCTCAGGTGCACCTCGATTCGCTCTCAAGCACCGCGTCTAGGCAGTCCAGATATACTGTGTGTAGATGGGTAGCTATATAGATACATGAATGCATAGTTGAGAATACCAACTGAATACATGCGTTGAAAAAATCTTTGAATGATAAGTAGTAGCCATGAGTTCCAGGCGCACCAGCAACGTTCCCATACATGAGGTTTTCCCCAGACTGCTCTACAGTGATTCGACGTGCTGCCAAGCTTGTCATCGGTGCTCCCAGGCTTGTGGTTGGCACTCCCAGGCTTATCATTCGCACTCCCAGGCTTGTTTCCTGCGCGCTTAAGTGCTGCCAGATGCACCTGAAGGCCAGTGCATCGGTCAAGTACACTGAATGATTTGACCACCCTGGGATTCTGGTCCGACAACTCTCAGACACTCCCCGAGGCTCCCAGTGACCATCATCAATTTTGCTGTTGAAGTGTATGAAACCAGTCATATACACAGTATTGAGACCGAATACAGCGTTTGTATGTATTATCGTTTGCATCAAGGAATTTTGATAAATCCCAATTTCTGAGCAATTGCAATCCACACGTTGTGAGTGAGAGATGAAGTGGCACTATGACATTCCCGCGCTTTCAGGCGGCAATTTGCAGTATGTACATCATTTAACTAGATTTTGGTAAATACAGCTCGGCATCCTCACCTTGCCATATCCAGCTCCTTCTCGTTGATTTCCATGACGTACCATAAGCAATTTGAAATATATCAACCATGTCCACAAGGGCTGTGTGAAGAGTTTTGCAGTTAGTTACGTGGATGAATTCGGCATGATGGTCCCAGTTCAGACTGATTCGTAGTGCTCACTACACCTATGTCATCACTGACACAACTATTGTCAGTATATTTCGGCACTATTATAGCTTTTGCTTTGTTGGAGAAGAGTCAATTGCAGATGGAAACTGAATGTGTTGACCGTTTTTGCACGTGTTCCAGATTCTAGAACTCCACATCCTGCATTTGACCCTTGCATATGCACACAGGAAGTACCATATCTCACAATTTGGTCAATGAAATCAAGAAAAAGCTGACACTTAACAAAATTGTTAATCAAATGGCTTTTCACCAACATATGATGTCAAAGAGTATACTTTGCCTATCTAACCCTCCGCTGAGGCAGGAGCCGTCACCATGTCTTTGTCCAAATCCGAAATCCATATGGTGATGAGCTGGAGGCTAGTAGCAGGGGTAATAGCTGACTAGTGCAACAGGCTTCGCTTCAGCAAGGGTTACTTTTCGCTGTGTGCGGCAGGTTCCAGACTGGACATGCTCGCGTTCAACTGCCGCTTCATTGATAATAGTCCAATATGACTAATTCCTGGTCCAGATGTCCTCTGCGGCATTTGCGATATTGCGGGGACAATGTCAACAGATTCCATGAGCCAGTGTGGTCAACTGTCCCGTCTGATGGCTGGGGACAGTAGTGCCGTCCGAGTTGTAGCCAGGACAGACGGGACGGCGCACATCTGTCCGTCCCGTCTGAGCTTGTAAATGAGGGCATATCGACCGACAACGGCCTGGGACGATAGAAACACCGTGGCCGGGAGATATCCACCGTCTCCGGCAGTCATTACGCGGTTACAGTTATATTTAGATAAAACCCGAGTACTTCATGTATTTAAAACTTTGTAGGGCATATGGATACGGGCTGACATACGGGCTGATGGTATGAGGCTGAAGATGCGCGCTGACGATGCTCACCCGTATCTATCTATACATAGATGATCCTACTTTCATGTATATATGGCGTACATTGAATATGATCCATGGATGTCAGTAGATGACCGCCGGGGACTGCAATGGACGACACCGCTCCGTCCCTGGCCGTCCTTGCCGTCCGTCCCTGTCGGTGATCCAAAAGTCGGCAGAGTCCCGGGGATGGACGGAGAGTTGCCGTCCCGACCTAATCCTGGGTGATGTCAGACGGACGGGACGGTTGACCACACTGCCATAAGCTCTCCAAGTGTTTTTTGTGCAGGTGGTGCAGTGTCATCATCCGTGTGCGGTAGAACAACGGCTGCAACCCTCAATTCAGGTGTGTCGTACCATATGTCACTTTCACCGAAGTGGTCGGCTTTCTCCTCCCATCCCGGTTGTGTCAGTTTGTCAAGCTTCATCTTCTTCTGCCGAAACCTCTCCATAAGCTGCTCTACCATGTTGGTCGCTGCACATCACCCAGCTTGGTTCTTCATCTTCGCTCAGCTTGCCCTACTCTGTCTCTTCATCATCCTCATCATCCCCATCTTACGCATTGTCCGAACTTGCAATATAACTCAGCCGGTAACCAGTGATTGCCATCATCTGCTCAGAAGTCTCTTCGGGCTCTCTGTTCGTCAATCCCGTGATTTCAGCATACTTCATATCCTCCTGGTGGTGCTGAACCACTGGCTCTGTGTCTTCAACTTGCTTTCTTTCCCCAGCGGTTTCTCTCTCAACATAATCCTCAATCCATTTCTCTTTCTCTTCATTGCTTAAGATGTGAGTTTCTTGTCATTATTTCCCTGCAAGCATCATTTTGGATTTTGCGCTGCGCAATGCTCTAAGGGTTCGGACTTTGCCTACCTCTAAGCTACTGTAGTCTTCATTCGGTTGATGATGTCATTGGGTGGATGACTTAGTCAAATTCCTGTACCTGACCTCCGGATGTGACAAAAAGTTTTTTCTCTGACCATTGACCATGGTTGTTTCCATTGACTTTGTTGTTGGGCAAGATGTTTTATGTTGCAAGATCAGAGCAATAAGGATGCAAGCTGCGTCTTTTATGTCAGGGTTAGTAGTTATACGCATCTAGAACAAAGCCAAACCTCACTTCTGAGTGTCACTGAATTGTGAATACATATGCTAACCGTCCACTGTGACCTCAACATTGGCGACAGTTCCATGGATTATCCTGCGAATCCTTTGAGACAAACCTCAGCAGATATCCATTCCATGGATCTGTGTCCCAATTATGCCTGACAATCATGCGATTCCAGCTGTCGTACAGCGCGATTTATCATTGTTAACAAACAACCAACAACGGACCGACATATTGCAATTCTCTGGGCTGTGGGAACCTTGTGCAACCCGCTGCTATTTGAATCAGAATTTATCCGGAGTATAACGCACATGTTGGCCGCTAATTATTCCATTCTGACATGATGTGTAATGCTCAGGACTACCCACTTCCTTTCGTTATCATATTCATCGCCAATTCCAAACCAACTAATCTTGAATAGACATCCACCTCAGCTATATCCGAGCGGATCCAAATCCCGCCGAATGGCATGTGCTAGGTCAAATACATTACTTATCGGCACACATCAAGAACGCGGGTACTAGTGTGTCCTCAGCGACCCTGCCAATGCAGCGACTGGAATTATGACTGTGTGTGGGCATTTGGAAATTGTCCATATGACTGTGAGCAGAACGAATTTAACATAGCATCAATTTGGATGTGAGTATATCCATACCGTGGTCAATGGCCGTCAACTAACGGTCTAGCATACAGCACATGTACTCTGAATAATACTTGACTAATTTGTGGCTGCCCGTGATAAGAATCATCCATAGTTGACTGAGAAATTCGGCCGTACAGTCTGTGAAATTGAACATCATGAAGCTGTAACCTCTGGCATTTTTACCGACAAATTACCGGATAAGCATCCCTGAGAGTGGACCAAACAGGCTGTATTCACTATAGAGGAGCCTAGAGATGGGCATATGGTTGGGTTGATAGCTGCATCACATTGTTCGAAGCAGCAACAAATTTCTGGTATGTATTGAACATCTCTGCTACGATGGCAAGGTAAGCAGGTCCTGTACAGCTGGAGCAGTCGGACCTGCTCCAGACCTTGAACAGGGCCAAAATGGCCAAAGAAGGGTTTTTGCGCAACGCAATATAGGAAACTCAATATCCAATCAAAAAACCACACACCAAGGTCTCAGAAGGCATGAACCGAGGTGATGAGTACTCTGGGCATAGAATGGTGTACTCTGCGATTGGAAGACACACGGCTATGCTTCTTCAAAACCACATGCCCGGATGCCTTCCTTCCCAAGATTCCACTGCAAACCATCGGCAGAGCTGCTGGAGATGCAAACCAACAGGTGATCCTTCGCCCCACTGAGGCAGACTGCAGACTCCAGCCCCGACTCCACAGTTGACTCCATTGCCGACGCCACCTGTCCCGGGAACACCACCCTCCTGAACGTGTAAAACTTCGGCAGCTTAATGTCTCGAAATGATCAATCTCCCGGTCAGATATGCGTATTCACATACATCTCTTCCATGTGCTGAACCAGTTTCCCTCGAGTCATCTGCCTATGATTGCGAGCACCATACCTATTTTGATGCAGATGTGCTGCTTGATGAAGGAACATCGACTGGTTAGTACACTAACTGCTGTGTGGTAATGCAGCTGTCAATCATTTTGAAGACCTGGGCAGCCAATTGCGCAAACCTGGCAGTGATGACTAGCAACAACCAAATGGCACGGCATGTGGGAGATTATCATTATCCTGAATTGGCGGACACTGTATAGTAAGTTTTAAATGATATATATCTATGTATTATAACAGAACAATGTAGTGACCACGAAGAAAGTAAATGAAAATACTAGAGAGGCTGGGAAATCAACGTGAATCATGGACTACGCCAAATGAAATGATTACATATTGTGGATATACCAATCTCAACATGAGTGACAATGGAGAGTCAATAATTCTTGATTATCTGTCATTCGCAATCGATTGCACGCTATGTTGCAAATAGTTATAAACAGAGTATTTGCTGACTTCATCAGCAAAACTGAAAGGGAAACGGTACCTGCCTTATCATGAAAATGAACGTCAACCAAGTGTCAACTGTTTTTGGTCAAGTAGCTTGGGCAATCTTCAGGGTGATAGATTGCCCATAGTCATAAACGAAGTATTGGGTGCCTATACAGGAAACCGAGAAAGTGGAATGCTCCATGCCCAATCGAGAAAATGAGTGTCGATGTAATGTCAACAATTGTTGGCCTTCCATTATGGTTAAGTACAGCGTGATGGGGTGGATATGGTCTATCTGCTTAGTTATGACTGTTTCGGTAAAGTAAAAGGCTCAGGAATACTTACTGGTAGCTCGGTGAATGACATGAGTCGTTACTGTCCCAGAGGATGTGGCCAGAACGTTTTGGACATATCTGCCCCAAAGGGCTGCCCTGTTGCTGTTTATCGATACTTGTGATCATACTCCAGTCCTATCACCGAAGATGCACAACTCAAAATTGTTCACTCTCCGTTGACACTCATTTTCAAGATAGGGTAAGGAGCATTTCGCATGCTTTTTTGGCAATAACATTGGCCAATACTTTGGTTATACCTTCATTTGACCTGTCGCACCACTAGATTGCCCACGACACACGAGCAACAATTGTTGACGCTCAGTTGACGCTCATTTCCGGGATTCAGTAGAGTGCATGTGTTTATTTGGTTTGATTGTTAAGGCGGCCATTACATCGACATTGAACTGTGGGGTACCATAGAATATACTCTATGTTCAACAGGATTAGATCTGAATTCGACAACTTATGTGAAATACGAAATGCAGAGCCGGGGATTGGCACCGACTTGTCCTGGCAAAGAGGGCAGCATCCGCAGGTTTCTAGGTCAGCGTTCGGGTTTCGCCCACCAAGTATCAGAGGATCCAATTTTAGGAAAAGTCTGCAACGGAACCAACCCGTTTTTGCTGACTTAACACAGAACAGTGGTGGGTCACCCGGACCCAATGGTAATACTACATACACGGAAAACTGATCCAACCTCCAAGCAGTCCAAAGGACCGAAATTGGTAAGAAAGTCGTGAGATTCTCGGTTCATGGGATAATACACACTCAACTTTCGTTTATCCATTTCGGAACCTGTGGAAGACAATAATAATTATTTCCACTATACTGATACCGGGAGTTCAAAATCAGACAAGACCATGAAGTCAAGTGGAGATAGCCATGCCAATTGTTCACTGACACCGTGGCATTCAACAGACGTCTACTAAACACCAATGACAAACCAGCAAACACCCCCTGCGGCTGTTCCGACAACACATCATACCATTGTAGACATTGTAAATGGCAACACGCAGTGAGTCAAAGTACTAATCTACAGCAGGGCAATGGGCAACTTTGTATCATTGGACCTACTCAGGAAACTAGACGTACAAACAAAATCAGCGTTCACCCCCCCTGTAGCCAGGTGATGATATCTGGAATGGAAAGGCAAAAGGCAACTATCGTGATTTGGGGATTGATCATCTGCAAACGGTAGACGAATCTGGGTTGTATGTTGTCATAATGATGTTATGAGACTTAGTCTCTGCCTTGCCATAGCGAAACACTCAAATATCAACTGCAGCAAAGGTCAATGGACAGCCCTACAAACCTCATTTGGACTATAATCAGCGAATATTCCCGAAATCAATCGCACAAGTCCTCTGCCACACCACGGTTAGAGAAACAGAAATATTGCTCATCCAGAAATCCAATATCTCAGGGCTACGACATGCGATAATGTCTCAGCTGCTGGGAAAGTTGTCGAGTCATTCGTCGTATGACTTCAATAATGTATAGGGATATAAGTAGTTTCGCTGGAATGCATTTCCTACTGCGGGACATGATCCGGGATTGTAAATGCCCAGGTATGTGTGGGGGTGGAAGTTGGGGCAGAGGAACGCTTCATAAACAGTGGTTGGATTAATGTTATGAAATCACCGAGCCATGAAGGGTGAATCTGGTGAACGGAGCTATGTTCTATTATGACAAACTGTCTGATCCAGCTCTCCCAGGACCACAACATCTCTCCACTCCCCCAGAGCATATTACAATGCAGAATGCAGCCACGGCTATGGAGAATAGGAAGAAATATAATTATCATCGAGAATACAACAGATAATGGGGGTCACATTCAAATGCAATATCCAGAGTTGTTGTTGCCTCATGATTTACAAGGACTACAGGGTTGTATGGTGGAAACATATGCCACACTGTCACGGGATCTGTATGGGAATCGTGAACAATCTGGTTCTGACTCGAACGTACCAAAAGAGTTAGATGGAATCTCAGCATACCGGCGGATGACGAGCCAGAGAGCTTCTGTGAACCCAGTCAATCTCAAAATACGCGAGTCATACCAAAACCTGACAAGGTAATTTGAAGTATTTTCGTTGCATGGATTCCTTGTTGGATATGACCAGATGTATAATCAGCGACCTAGCTCCGGCTGCGGCGGCATGAAACTCATTTGTGCAGAACACACCCAGGACACTGTTTCTATTTGTAGAATACTTAGCGCTCAATGTGGCCATTGTGAAGAACCAATATCATCGCTCCCTGATCTCACACATGCTGGACATCTTCTCTCGAGCAGGGTATTTCACATTACTTAACCTGCGGAATGAGAATCACTAAATCTCATTTAGGGAAGGGCTGGAGGGGAATTTCTCCTTTTGTGCCAGGTATTTGGAGTTCAAGTACCGAGCCATGCCGTTTTGGTTGACAAACTAACTAACGTCCAATCGACAATCATTGTTAGAGATGAATTGTCGGCAGAGCAGTGACATTCGTTGACCCGATTACCCCAATGGAGGTGCCAGAATGATGGAGCAGAATGCCCCTAGCAGCAGAGAATTCTGGCGGCGAGAAATACACCAAGAGAGTGGGGAAAAAGTACCTGGAGAAGAATCAACAGACTGACCAAGCATCTGGAAGATGATAACTGCATCTAACCAATTCCTGTCTGTACGTCGAAGCCATAGACAATGGAAACACACCTGATGATGACTGTAAAGGTGAAAAGATGATTAAGGTTCAAGAATTAAGCAAGTAGAACTACAAAGGGAGTCAAAACACAATGCAACTCCAAACACCAAGCTGGTCCTTAATCGATTGGAGTGGAAAAGACAGACCCAAGCCTCAAGGAAAATGAGAAGAAAGCAAATGCAAACATGATGCATACTGTGTTAACCAAGACCAGCGCAAAGACAACCAAAGTCAGAGAAAACTAAATTCCAGAGGTGAGGTAAATCGAATGATGCGTGGGTCAACGAGGCGACGTGCAACACCTGAGTTGAAAAGTGATCCAACGTTTCAAGTCCAACGAGCCACACTTGGATTCAACAACCAATTTGAGTTGAAGTTGCCAATGCAGCGACAAACGTCAAAAGGCGGGATGACTTCGTCACAAAATGCATCCTACCACCAAGCCAGAAGCCCACTGGGAGGTAGTATATCAAGAGACACACTGAGAAGTTGGCTGACAGGACTACTGAGAAGTCAAGTAGTCAAGTCCTACCTGGTGTTAGCAACGGGTCAGGGTAACCAGTCAAAAATCATGGTTAGGGCTGGAATAACAGTTTGGTTCGGTTACAGCACACTCCGGAAACACGATCAGCAGATGATTGGTAATCTGAGCCCAGCCCCATACCCGTCAACATGCCGGTCTCGCCGGGTGTGGCTCGAACCGTTGGGTGCAGTCCACGGTTCTGCATTTGACGATCTTCCATTCATTGTCACGTTCAGATATCCTACTGTTAACCATAAAATATCCACCATGGTCCCTCAGTGTTCATTTTGGATGTAGTGGCCGCCTTTGTAATCAAGAGTTGGAGAGAGACACTCCCTGCCTCATGCTGGAAATGAGCATCAACTAAGTGTCAACGATTTTTGCTCTTGCATCTTGGGTAATCTGAGTTGCCATAAGTTGCAGATCTTCATAACTGAAGTATTGGCCTGCTGTATAGGCAAAAAAAGAGGCGACACGCTCCCTGCCCCATCTTGAAAATGAGCATCAACTGAGCCTCAACTATTTTATGTCTTGCATCTTGTGTAATCTATGTGGTGCATGATTGTACTCCTCTGTCAAGGAGCAATTGATGGCCTCTCTGCACAGATATGGAAGGGATGTTCCCTGAACAGCCTCCCGGGCAGTACCAATCTATTCAATTTCCAATTAGTGAACGAAGAGTTAATGACTGTTGTGTCGCAGAGAGACGGTCAAAACAACGCATATTGACGATGACCGACACATTGCGCTTTGCTTACCAATTATGCAAGGCCAAACATCGTTGGTGCTCCTTTGACGCCCTTTTTCATGAAGGGGCACGGAGTGTGTCCCTACCTTGTTACCCCAAAAGGGCCGCCAATACCTTGAATATATATTGGAACAACCATATCACTTTTGAATTACCTGACTTTCAAGGCCAAAAATCAGTGACACTTGGTTGAGGTTCAATTTCAGAGATGGGGAAAGAAGCATGTGGCTTGCATGTTTCCCAATGAAGCCAGCCAATAGCACATGTATGAATGGTCTCAACCGATCGCCACGCAGATTACCAATTATACAAGACCAAACAACTTTAACACTCGGTTGGTGCTCATTTTGCAATGGACGTACCCACAATATGTCATTATTTAATGTGGCGTGATAGATCATGAATGGTGTTCTAGCAGCCTTTGTACCGTCTTCATGTACTTTCTTCTTTATTACTACATTGTTTTTGAATAATACATATAAATATATTCTATAAAATATACTTTTAAGTGTCCGCTAATTGTAGATAAAAATACACTTCAAAAACCTGTTCCATTCTATGAATGCTCATCTTCACTGTCAGGTTCGCTCATTGGGCAGCTGTGGTCTCCAGAATGGATGTCAGCTGCATTACCATGCAGCAGATAGTGTACTAACCGGGGAATGTTCCATCATCAGTCAGCAAATCTGGATTAAACTCTGTATCACGCTTGCGATTCGTGGCATATGGATTAAAATTGAAAAATTCATCGCAGGGAAGAGACCTAAGGATATACACATATCTGGGTAGCACACCTTCCATTTCAGATACATGAGCTACCTCAATATCACTGGGATGCGCACTTGGCATTCCAGGCGGATGTGGCCCTGGTTGGGGTGATGGCTGTCCGCGTCGCTGTGGTAGATGTGCCCCTGTGCCATTCCGCCTCCAGAGTGTCTGGGGATTCCGTCCTGTGCCAAGTTCGCAAGGGAGGCAGCCGTCCGTGAGATTTTGTCAAAGCATAGCCGGGTGTCTTTCCATGGCAGCCTTCACATTTCTATTCCCCGGAAACTCAACTCCCTGCTTCTGCTATTCTGGGACTTCAGCAGTGGTTTCTTGATTAGTAATTGCGTTTGCTGTACTGCGGCGCGCGAAATGCCTCCTTTGGCCATGTTGACCATATTCATGGTACAGGGCGTGTGAGACTGTTTTATCTGTACCCAACCTTGTTGCCTTGCCATAGTTGCAGACATGTTGAAAACCTACAGGAAGTTCGTTGCTGCATCTAGATCTCAGATTGGGCTGGTACCTCTGCATTATACTCTTCCATAGCGTCCTCTAACGTGGGTAAATCATCGTTGATCCACTAGCAGGGATTCATATTACTAACTCCGTCTGCGAGAGTTCCACGGTTGACATCATCATGATGTTTGATGTCACAGACTGTGCGGTGGGATGCCCTGGTCGATGACGCACGTTTGAAATTTCAGGTGGCTATCCATTGGTCACGCAGATGTCAACATACACCAGCAGCATGTGATATCATTAGTTCATGGGCGTCATCGTCGATCTGACTATACTGACATCCGATCCTATGGTGCATATTATCGTTGCTGCTTCCGGTCTTCTGGACAATTTTTCACTTTATATCCAGTTTCATGTGTTGGGTGGCTGAAATTGCAGCATCGTGGTGAGATGAGTTCTGTTTCGGTTTATGTTGAGTCCCAGCGGGTGGTGGATTGGAAGGGGCGCCTGTTGTTCTGCGCGATTCTGTTCCATGCTCACCTTGCTGTGTGGTATGTTGTGCCATGATTTGTTGCAGTGGATGTGAAGAGAAAATGAAAACCAAAAGAAGTGGGAAGTCCTGAGCAAGAAGATAACCAATTGAAGTGGGAAGTACTGAGGAAGATATAGTGAGCGTCAAGTCAAAATGGGATGTGTAACAGCCGACCTGCACGTTCTACGCAAGCTGAATCCTGCTGTGTATAGCTGCTAGTTCCAAGGGTTCCAAACTGCCGGGAGAGTTGCACCCACATTGTCCAATGTTGTGTGTTAGGATACAAATGATATGTCTGGGTGGCTGCCCAACAAACTGTCAGGTTTGTGAGATATAAACAGTGCATTCCTCGCCCGAAAAGTGGTCTGCTGATCTTTGTCTCGAGAGAGCACTTGGATTTTGCATGAAACCCACCATGAATGATATACGGTTAGCATTGCTATTATCAATTCAGTGACGGTCAAAATGTAGATTTTGCTGTGTTCAAAATGATGAAGCGTACCAACCTCGACATAAACGACGCAGCTTGCCTCAATGTGTTCCATATCATGTATCATCCAATACCTCATCCATCAACAAAGTCAACACACAATACAATTGTTATGCACTAAAATGGAACCTTACGCCTTTACGGTCAGGCAAATACTGGAAATCGACAATGGGGTACACCTGATCACATCATCAAGCGAATGAACAAAAGACGAGGTCAGAACTAGAATGTGTCCCAGCTCTCAGAGAGTTGTAGACCTTGAGATTCAAAAATAAGCTTGCGGTGGGAAAACCACAAGAAACACTGTTTCCATGCAACCAAGAGACGGAGAAATGGATTGAAGATCATGTGGAAAGAGAGACCGGTGAGATAAGCAAGCGAGTTGAAGCCACAGAGACAGCAATGTAGCAGGAGCTGGAAGAATTGAAAAATGCTGAAAACGCAGGATTGACAACCATACAGCCTCCAACACCATTTGAGCAGTTGTTGAGCGCCATGGGGAATAGTCTTCGCTATCATGCAAGTTCCGACCATTGGGAGGATGGGGAAGATGAGGAAGATAATGGAGATGATCCTGAGCTGGGCAAGCTTAGAAATGATGACGAACCTGGTCGGGTGATGGGCACAATCTCCAAACCAGTTCGGCATTGCACAGAGCGTTTTAGGCAGAAGTAGATGAACGTTGACAAACTGAGGCAACCTGGATAGGGAGACGCGGTCTACTATGTCTGTGAGGGATATAAGTAGTACAGCACTACCGAAGTCAAGGTTCCGGCTGTCGCTCACTTGCGAAGGGAAGATAATGCAACCTGAGCTGCGCTGGTGGCACTTGGTGAGCCAATGTAACGGCGTCATACCGCAGCGGGCACGTTACGTGTCCAGGGCCGGGTAACTTTCAACCTTATATAGACGACTGCCATGACACTTAGATCTGTACCG